>JAABUK010001381.1_pt1 | contig 46472 bp, 47 predicted proteins | sample 5559141 | NCBI WGS metagenome assembly JAABUK01 (sample SAMN10711869, study PRJNA513367) | rock metagenome | isolation source: Antarctica rocks | place: Antarctica: Victoria Land, Pudding Butte nord | collected 2016-01-03 | reverse complement strand
CCCCCTGCTCTGCCCACCCCATCACACCCACCGGCCGGACACCTCCTCGGGTGCAGGGAGGTGACGGCTGGGCGTTGCGGCCCGCTGTCGGCGACTTTGCCGAAGGCGCCTGAACTGCTCCGATGCCTGGCGTCGAGCGTGACCAGCGTCAGGTGCTCGACGGGGTGGCGGACGTGGGAGTGGATCCGCCGAGCCAAGACACCATGGCGGGTCGCACCTGTCGGTTGCACACGCCACCCGGGCACACGCCACCGGGGCACTCGGCACCCTGGGAGACGGCGTTGCCGACCCTCCCGGCGCCGGCTGGTGCGCTCCGAAGTGCGACCCGTACGTTGCCTGCCCCCCGACCATCACCCAGGAGACTCCATGACCCTCATCGCACTGCTCGACCTGACGCTCCGCCCGGAGGCCCTCGCGGACGCGCCCCGGGTACTGCACGAGACGCTCCAAGCCACCCGCGCGTTCCCGGGCTGCCTGGGCGTGGAGGTTCTGCGCGGCGCGGACGACGCGTCCCGGCCAACGTCATGGCGATAGTGCCGAGTACCCGCCGGCCGTCTCATCGGTAGAACGTTCACGGTTGCGTTCCGGCTGCTTGGCTATACCCGGTGGTGCCGGCGTGGTGACTGACGGTGACTGGAACACGTCGAGTTCGCTCGGTCGGGGCGACAAGAGGCGAGTCGCGGCGAGTTGCGCTGGCTTGGAGGGCGTCGACCATGTTGAGCAGGGTGGTGGTCTCGCTGCCCCAGTGCCCCCACCCGCAGCCGGCAACCGGCGATGGGACGTTCCTGGGGGAGTCGGCGGACGGGTTCATGGTCTCCTCGGCGTCAGCTCGGCGAAAGTGGGTGCGGCGGGCAACATCTCAGCGCCACTCCAGGCGCCCAAGCTGAGCGCAAGCGCACCAAGAAACAATCGCAAAGAGCGATACTATGCGACATAGTATTAATGTGTTGGGTGGCGGCAGAGCGACCCACGAATACGATGAGGACACATGACGCGATGCGGCTGCTGCGCAGGGTGTGCCGTTGACGTTGATCACCTGCGGCGGCACGTTCGATACGGAGACCCGCAGTTACGACTCGAACATCGTCGTCTATGCCTCACTGGCCCGCTTTGAAAGCACCCACGACGGGAACCGCCGGGGCCGCTCGCACGCAGAAGCGCCGCGCGCACGGGACAGGGAAAGGAGTGGCGAGGGTCGGGATCGCCGCAGTCACGGGATTGGCGTGGGCGGCGGCCGCACCACCACGCGGGTGGTGGCTCTTGCTCCCGGTGGGCGTTGCCGCCTTGGCGATCGCGCTGCGCGGCCAGCATCTGCGGATGCGGCTGTCCCTGGGCGCCCTGGCGGGGTTCGTTTTCTACGGGTCGTCCCTGCGGTGGCTGACCGGATTCAGTGTGCCGGGCTACCTCGCTGCGACGGTGCTGGAGACCGCGCTCCTCGCCGCCGCCCTCGGGCTTATCCCCACCGCACGAGCGGGCCATGGGTCGGGAGGATGGTGGACTCTGCCCGCGGCGCTGGTGCTGCTGGAGGCGGTGCAGACCCGGTTTCCTTGCGGGGGCTTCCCCCTGTCCGCGCTCGCGTACAGCCAGCTCAACGGACCGTTCGCGCTGGCCGCACCCCTGGGCGGGTCGCTGGTGGTGACAGCACTGTCCGCGATCGCCGGTGTCGGTCTCGCCGCGCTGGGACTGGTCCGCGGAGGTGGCGGCGGGTGGTGGTGGTAGGGACCGCGTCCGCTCTCGTCGGTGTCCCCATCGCCGTGGGAGCATCCCTGAGCACCACCCCGGTGGGCGTGCTCGACGCCGCCGTGGTGCAGGGCGGGGGGCCCCGCGGACTTCGGGCTGTGTTCACCGATCCCGCAGCGACCACCGCCCGCACCCTGGCCGCTGCCGCGCAGATCACCGGGTCCCCCGACGTCGTGGTGTTGCCCGAGAACGTCGTTGACGTTAACGCCACGATCGCGGGGACCGCTGTCGACGCCCAGATCGCGGCGCTCGCGCGGAAGCTCCACGCCAGTGTCGTCGTGGGCGTGGTCGAGACCGAAGGCGGCGGTTTCCGCAACGCTGCGGTGCTGTGGGGGCCCGACGGGCAACGGATCGGCCGCTATGAGAAGCAACACCGAGTTCCTTTCGGCGAGTACATCCCGGGCCGTGCACTACTGGAGCGTGTTACCGACCTGACCGCGCTTGTCCCCCGCGACGCCATCGTTGGTCGTGGTCCAGCCCTGTTGGCCTCCCCCCGGGCAACGCTCGGGGTGGTTATCTCCTATGAGGTGTTTTTCGCCGACCGGGTTCGCTCCGCCGTCGACGCCGGCGGCCAAGTCATTCTCGTGCCGACCAACGCCTCCTCGTACACCACCGGCGAGGTCCCCGCCATCGAGGTGGCCGCCGCCAGGATGCGGGCCCGCGAGTTCGGCCGGGCCGTGCTGCAAGCCGCGCCGACCGGGTACTCGGCCATCATCCAGCCCGATGGCACGGTGACGACACAGAGCGGGCTGGGCGAGGCGGCCCTGCTCCACCACAGCGTGCCCCTGCGTACCGGGCTGACCCCCTATGCCCGGGCTGGCGACCTTCCGGTGATGGTGCTCGCCATCATCGTCCTCGCCGCGCCGGTTTTGATCCGTGCCGAGCGTCGACGACGCGAGCGCCGAGCGGCGCACCCGCCGGAGACGCTCCCGTGACCCGGCAGGGGGGCCTGCTGGTCGCGCCGGCAGCTCGTCTCGCCAGCGCACCCGCCACAACCGTCGATGCGCCACGCGATGAGCCGCGCGCTGATCGCCTCCGCGGTTGGGTGGTCACCGCGGTGCTCACCGCCATTGCGGCGCTCACCCGCTTCTCCAACTTGGGCGTGCCGACCGACGGTGGCACACCCATCTTCGACGAGAAGCACGACGTGCCGCAGGCCCACCAGGCGCTGACCAACGGCGGGGGAGAGGACAACCCCGGCTACGAGCTGGTGGTGCACCCCCCGGTGGCCAAACAGCTGATGTCCATCGGCGAATGGCTGTTCGGGTACAACAGTGTCGGCTGGCGGGTGGCCTCGGCTACCGCTGGTGTCCTGGTGGTGCTGCTGGTTATCCGCATCGTGCGGAGGCTGACGCGGTCCACTTTGATCGGGGCCATCGCCGGAATCCTCATCCTCGCTGACGGCATGACGTTCGTAACCTCGCGGGTGGGGATGCTGGACATCTTCCTGGTGCTGTTCATCGTCGCCGCGTTCGGCTGTCTGCTCGTCGACCGCGACCAGGTACGGGCACGGATCCGGGTCGTCGTCGAGGAAGGTCGGCTGCACGACACCCCGTTCGGCCCGAGGTTCGGCGTGCGGTGGTGGCGCTTCGGGGCCGGGGTGCTGCTCGGGATCTCCTGCGGCACCAAGTGGAACGGCGTGTTCTTCATCGTCTTCTACGGGGTGATGTGCGTCGGGATGGACGTGGCCGCGCGCCGGGGCGCGGGGGTGCAGCGGCCGTGGGTGGGCACGCTGGTCCGCGACGTGGGGCCGGCGCTGTATGCCTTGGTGCTGATTCCGCTGCTGGTGTACCTGGCGACGTTGTGGGCGTGGTTGTCCAGCGAGACCGGCATCGACCGCTGGGCGGTCGGGCAGAAGATCGGCGACGGCGGAACCTACAGCTTCGTGCCCGACGCCTTCCGCTCGCTCTGGTACTACAGCGCTCGGGTGCTGAACTTCCACGAGCACCTGGTGACCCCGCCCGGGCATCCCCACCCTTATGAGTCCAAGCCGTGGACCTGGCCAATGGGGCTGCGCCCGATGCTGTACGCCTACTCCAGCGGGCCGACGGTGACCGGGTGCGGGGCCGCGAGCTGTGTGGGCGCGGTGATGCTGGTGGGCACCCCGGCGATGTGGTGGTTGGCGGTGCCGGTGCTGGCCTGGTCGGTGTGGCGGGCGGTGTTCGGCCGGGACTGGCGCTACGCGGTGGTGCTGGTGGGATACGGGGCCGCGTTCCTGCCCTGGTTCACCAATCTCAACCGGCAGATGTACTACTTCTACGCCGCACCCATGGCGCCATTCCTGATCATCGCCCTCGCGCTGATCCTGGGCGAGATCCTCGGGCACGGGCGGCTCGGGACGGAACGGCGCACGACCGGACTGTTGTTGGTGTGCCTCTACGTGGGATTGGTGGTGGCCAACTTCTTCTGGCTCTACCCGATTCTCACCGGCTCACCCATCACCGCCGCGCACTGGCAGAACGAGCTGTGGTTACCGAGCTGGCGATAACGCGTCCGCGGCTCCGCCGGTCTCGACGAGTGCCCAGCACGCCGCGGGCCGTCCATCTCGACCTTAGTTACTACGTTCCATAGTAGGATTGCGCTGTGCCCAAGAAGCCGAGGAGAGCCGACCGAGGCAGAGTCGAGGAGTCGGCCGTCCCCCGTCAGTGGCGGCCGGGTGTGCCGCGCAGGAGCCGCAAATTCGGGAACGCGACGTACACCCCGGCGTACTACCGCTACCGGCGGAAGAAGATGGCTGGCTGGATGCTGGTTGGTCTTGGACTGCCGGTCGCAGGTTCACACCTCGTCACGCACCTGGGCTATTTCACGGTGATGTCACCCCCCCTGCTGCAGGACGCGGTCATGGGCTACCCCACGGCGGCAGTTCTTGCCTTCATCGGTGTCGTCCTGTTGAACGTCCGCGCATAGCCGTGCCCTTGTCGCTCGAACGGCGAAGCACGAGGTGGTATCGGCACACGGGCGGTACCGGGGATGGTCGGACAACCAGGGTGCGCCCGCTGCTGAGCGTGGCCGCGGGCCCGAGCGTTGCCTCCGCAGCCATGGTCACGGCGCTGGTGCTGGTGACACTGGTGGCTGCGGGCAGTGACCTCACGAGCGTCGGCGCGTCCGCGGCAGCGACCTGGTTGGCCGCACACCAAGTTCCCTTGACCATCGCCGGGAGCCCGCTCAGTGTGCTGCCACTGCTACCCACCGGACTGCTGATTTGGGGAACCGCACGAAGTACCGCCACCGCCGCCGCCGCCGGAGCGGACCCTCGCTGGGTCCTCGCCGCCGCTACCGCCGGACCTCTCGGGGTGGTGACACTGGCGCTGATGCTGACGCACAACGTCGCGGGCCAGCTACCGCTGGCCGGTCCGCCGGTGGCGCTGACGGTGCTTGTTGTCCTCGCCGTGCACCTGCTCGGTGGGCTGCTCGGCCTGGCACAGCAGCCGGTGCTGTGTGCGCGTGTACGCCAGCGCCTACCCGAATGGGTGTGGGACGGTGCGGCGTTGGCGCGACGCGCACTGCGGAATGTGCTGATCGGCGCCGCCGTCGTCACGTCGTTCCGTCTTGTCTGGTCTTTGCCCACGGCAGTGAAGTTGGTGGAAGGCGGTGGCGGGCTCACCGGCGGGCTGGGTCTGCTCGCTCTTTCGGTCGCCTACCTGCCGAACGTGGTCCTCGGAGTGCTGTCGGTGGCCGTCGGCCCCGGCGCGGTCATTGGACATACCACCATCACCGCGTTCGGTGCAGTACACGCGCCGCTGCCTCCGTTGCCCGTACTCGCCGTCATCCCGGACGGTGACGGGTCCTGGTGGTGGCCGGTGGTCCTGCTGGTTCCGGCACTGGCCGCCGTGCACGTGGGCCGCAGTGCGGCGGACCGATGCGCTACCCGGGCCGAGGCGCTCCGAACGGTGACTGCCGCTGCTGTGCTGGCCGGCGTGGTGCTCGCGGTCCTCGGCGAGTTGGCGGGTGGCAACGTCGGTAGCGGCGCCTTGTCGCCGGTGGCCGTCCCCTCCGTTGCGTTGGGTGCCGTGAGCGCGGCATGGTTGGTCATTGTCGGGTTCGCCGCCGTGCTGCTGCGCCAGTGGCGCGCCGACAGTGCGGCAGCGGGCGACGGTGACGTGGCCGGCCTCGACCCGGCCGAGGAGACCCGGCCCCACCCTCATTGATCCACCCTCAGATCAGTCAGCATGGCTCGGGCAGGCGCCCGTGCACGGAGGGAAGGCGTGACAGCCCACGGTAGTGCGGCGCTTGTCCGAGACGGCGCGGCACTGGACTGTCTACTCGACCACGCAGCGCGAGGGCTGCCGCCGTTGCCTGGTTGAGAGAGTGGGTGACGCGGCGTCCGCGCGCAGCCCTTCTGTGACCCCCCCCGCGTCCCTACATCTCAGCGCCACCGCATGGTCATCAGCAGCCCGATCACTGCCAGGCCGGACGCGATCAGGAAGTTATACGCACCCAGCGGGCTCATCCAGCTGATCTTGCCGCCAGCCAAGTAGTACAGCAGCACCCACATGAGGCCGGCGAGCATGAAACCGAACATCACGACCACATAGATCGAGTTCGACGGCCCCTTCACCTTGACAGCAGTCCGGCGGGTGGCTGGCCCAGCGGATGCGGCCTTCCTGCGGACCTTTGATTTCGGCATGCTGTCCTCGCAAGTACGGCGGATGGGTGAAAGGTCGGTGAGAGTGCGGCCAACGGTGCCGAAGCATGCCCAGCGGACACCAGCACCGCCGGGTGTTGCCCCCGCGGCTCCCACCGGTGAACGCACGGTCCGCTGTGCCCAGACCGCGTCCGCGCAGAAACGCTCCGGCAGGAGAGATCTCTGATCTCCGTGCGTGCAGCTTCGTGACGATACTAACGATGATAGTAGTGAATGATCAACCGGACGATGGCACCTGATCTCCATCGGTGCTTCACACATCCGGGTCGTCGGCCACCATCGGCACGGTCACCGAACTCGCCGATCATCTGATGGGTGAGGGAATCGAGAAGGTCACCGTCCAGTCCGCCTCGGACGGGCCCACGTCGATCGCTGCTTCCTCCTACTGCGCTGAGCCGTAACAGGAGCGCTCGGTAGTCCCCGGAAGTGCCGGCACCGACCCTGCGGTCCGAGTGAAAGGTGAGGGCAGTGACACAGCGAGAGTTCACCCGGCCCACGTTGATGACGCAACTGGCCGCGATGCTGCACGGCGAGGTCTCCGCTGCCACTGTCGAGTCCTACCGGCGGGCCGGAGCGGTGGCCTATTAGGATCTGCTCACCGCCGAGAAGCTTCGAGAGAAGCTGGCCGGGTGCGGCACCGACGCCCGGCAAGGTCATCGTCAGCGCAGGGTTTGGCTCTGCCGCGGACTGATATCGCGACGTGCAAGCCCACCCGGCCATTGAGGTCGCGCTGAGCGATCGCCGGTTCCGCCCAGCCCACCGAATCCTCGATGAACCCGAAGCGGTCGCTGTTCTCGCCGCCTATGAACAATCCCACCTATGGGTCACGCAGCTACTGCGTGACCAGGTGAACTGGTGCTACGACGGAACCGATCGCGCCCGCCGCCGACTCGCCCGCGAGCTCACCCTGGTGGCCTTTCGACCGACGGCGCCGTGACCCACCGCGCACACTGATCTTCTGCTCCGCAGCCTTGCCTAGAGCAATCGGGTCGCGGAGGGCATGATGCCCTCTCCGTAGCGCACGGGTGAAACCTTCACGTACGTGCCGGACTGCTGGGCTTCGATCATCTGTCCGTCGCCGATGTAGAGGGCGATGTGGTGAATTCCGGTGGGGGTGCCGTCGTTGCTGTAGGTGATGAGATCGCCGGGTTGCATCTGCGCAAGCGGCACTTGTTTGCCGGCGAGGTACTGGTATCCGGCGTAATGCGGCAACGAGATGCCGACCCCGGCGAAGGCGTAGATCATCAGCCCGGAGCAGTCGAATCCGATCTTGGTGTAGTCACCGTAGCTGTCGGCGACCCCACCATCTCGCACACCCAGGGACGGGCCGGAGCTGTTTCCACCACCCCAGGCGTAGGGAACACCGAGCTGGGAGACCGCTCGCGCGATCACCGTCCGGGCGGTGGCCGCCATCGGCCCTGCCGGTGCAAGGGCAGTACCGGCCGACCCGGGTGCCGAGCCGGTCACGTCGGCGGCCGCCATCGGTCCTGCCGGTGCAAGGGCAGTACCGGCCGACCTGGGTGCCGAGCCGGTGACGTCGGCGGCCACCATGATTTGGGTGCGGGCCTGCTCGGCAGCGGCTTGAGCGGCTTCGGCCTCGGCGGCGCGGCGCCGGGTGTCCCATTGCTCGAAGCTCAAGCGCTGGCCCTGCAGACCTGCAACGTTCTGTCGGGCGTTGTCGAGATCGTATTGCGCCTTGTTGCGTTGCGTCTGAAGTTGTTGTGCGCGCCCGGCTTGGGTCTGCTGGGCCTGTACCGCCGCTTGGGTGGCGTTGTCCGCGGCGTGCTTGGCACCCGTGGCGCGCCCTGCGGCTGCCGCTGCCTGGTCCTTGCTGGTTTGCGCGGTCGAGTTGGCTGTGAGGGTGCGCGTGTGGGCTTGCTCCAGGGCCTGCATGACGTCGAGTTGGCTGCCGCCTACTGCGTTGAGCAGCGCCACCCGATCGAGCAGGTCTTGGGGGTTGGTGGCGCCCATGTAGGCGCTGAAGGCCCCGATGGTGCTGCCCTGCTGGTAGCTGCCGACCGCGAAACGACTGGCCTGCTGGTTGGCATCGGCTAGGGCACGGTTGGCCTCGGTCACCGCCTGCTGTGCCTCAGCTTGCCCGGCGTCGGCGGCGGTGACCGCGTCCTGGGCCGATCGCAGGTCGACCTGCGCCTTGTTCGCGAGTTCCATCGTGAGCTCGAGCTGTTGGCGCACCTGGTCCAGCTGAGCCTGGGCCCCGGCGAGTTGTCCGGCAAGGTTCTCCACCTGGGCCGCCTTGGTGCGGGCGTCGGCGGCCGCCGCATCGAGCTGGGAGTCACCGGGGTTGGGCGGTGGTGTGGGCGGAAGGGCCGCGGCAGTACCGGGGACGCCGACGAGGACAGCGGTAATCGCCAACGCTGCGAGCCCGCAGCGAGCGGGCCCGCGGGCAGAGCTAGGCCGTTCGGGATGGAGCCAAGACACCGATGCTGCTCCTCACTATGGCGTGGACGCTCACGAGGTACCGGCCCACCTTCGCCCACGGAGCGTCCGGCACAAGACATCGCGCGGCACTGGGTATACCGACGGGCCATCGACCAGCAGTGAGCGTGGCGGCCATGGAGATCGGTGCGCCGCGCCTCTGGACTACGAGAATGAATAGTAGTTGACGGATCGCCGCGGGGAAAGGGCATGAGTGTGGCACCGTCCCAAGCTCCCCCACAGGTCATGTTGAACCAGTCGACCCGACACTTCGGATGGGGCGCCCACGGCACTGGTCACCCTTCATCACACCGCACCGAATGGTGGTCCGACCAACACCTCGGCGTCATCGCACTCATCCCAGCGTTGAGCCCAGGAAGCCCAATGCGGGGGGCGGCGGGATTTTGGACAGGGCAGGTGTCAGCTGGGCGAGGGTGAGATCGCCGAGGTTTCCTTGCGCTTGCGTTCCTTGGCTATCTGGTGCACTCCGCCCAGACCGAAGCGTTCGGTGTTGGTGGTCGCCCCCCGATCTCTTGTCAGTCAGTGCTCGGTAGCCAGGTCGGCCGTGACCGGAACAAACGACTACGCTATTGGTTGTACCCCCCGGGGTACCTGTGATTGAGGAGTAGACCATGGACGTGGACACCACGCAGCTCGCGGATGTGCTCGGACGCTTGAAGCGGGTGCAGGGCCAGGTCGGCGGCATTATCCGGATGATCGAGGAGGGCCGGGACTGCTCGGACGTGGTGACCCAGCTCGCCGCCGCCTCGCGGGCCCTGGACCGTGCCGGGTTCAAGATCATCGCCACCGGAATGCGCCAATGCATGGTTGCCGATGACACGGGCACCCGTCGTGTCAATGAGGACGAGCTCGAGCGGTTATTCCTCACCCTCGCCTGACAGTGCAGACCACCACAGCGACTGGAAGAGTTGTCACGATGGACTACCAACGCAGCATCACCCTCAACCGGCTAAGCCGAGGCGCTCACGCGCACCCGGTCGGCGTTGACTGAGCAGGGTTTCGGGGTGTTGAGCGAGATCGACGTGGAAAAAACCCCTGCGGGACAAGCGCGGACTGGAGGTGGAGCCCTAGCTCATCCTCGGCGCCTGCCACTTCGACCTGGCCCACCAGGCCCTGGAGGTGGACCGCAGCATCGGGTACTACTGCCTTGCAACGTCGTGGTCAGCGGCCGCGGACAAGGCTCGGTGGCCATCCTGGATCCGCAGCTGGTGGCCGCAGTCACCGAACTCCCTGCCCCGCAACCGGTGGCCGATGGGGCGGCACGGCGCTTGCAGTCCGTCCTGGACAGCGTGAGCGGTCGCTGAGACCCCGTTTCCCTTTTTCCGCTTTCCGATAGTCACGTACCAGCACCAGCACCAGCATCATCGACGATAGGAGTAGTTCCATGGAACCCCGAACCGTGCAGCAGCGCCGCGAGGAGCTGCAGATCCTCGACGTCCGCGAACACGACGAGTGGGCCGCCGGACGTATCGAGGGCGCCCACCACATCCCCTTGGGACAGTTGGTCGCCCGCGCTAGCGAGCTGGACCGTGAGCGAGCGGTGGTGACCGTGTGCCGCAGCGGTCAGCGCGCCAGCCAAGCCACCGACCTGCTCACCGCGGCCGGGTGGGACGCCCACACCATGGACGAAGGCATGACCGGTTGGGCGAACGCCGGGCTGCCGATGACCACCCCCAACGGCAAACCCGGCCGCGTCGCCTAACACCCGCAGACCCTGATTTTTCGAAAGTTACTACCCTACGGGGTAGGGAAGGAGCCACCGATGTTTCAGATAGAGACAATCGAGACGAGCAGCCTCGGTGACCGCAGCTACCTCGCCACCGACGATGAGGTTGCCATTGTGGTGGACCCGCAACGCGACATCGACCGGGTGCTCGACCTGATTGCCGAGCTGGGGGTGCGGGTCAGTCATGTGGTCGAGACCCACGTGCACAACGACTACGTCAGCGGCGGTCGGGAGCTCGCCCAACGCACCGGGGCGGCCTATGTGCTGCCCGCGCACAGCGACGTCGACTTCGACCACGCTGCCGTCTCCGACGGCGAGGTGCTCGAAGCAGGATCGATGCGGCTGCAGGCCTTGCACACCCCCGGACACACCCACCACCACGTCAGCTACGCACTCACCGATACCGCAGGGCAGGCGGAGGCGGTGTTCACCGGGGGTTCGATGCTCTACGGCGCGACCGGGCGCACCGACCTGGTTAGCCCCGAGGACACCACCGCACTGACCCACGCCCAATACCACTCGGTGCGCCGCCTGGCCCAGCAGCTGCCCGCCGGCACCGCGGTGTATCCCACCCACGGCTTCGGGAGTTTCTGCTCCGCCACCCCCACCACCGGCGACCGCTCGACCGTGGGTGAACAGGAGCACGAGAACCCGGCCCTGACCCTGGGCGAGCAGGACTACGTCAACACCTTGCTCGCCGGTCTGGACGCCTACCCCGCCTACTACACCCGGATGAGTCCGATCAACCGGCACGGCCCCGCACCGGTCGACCTGTCCACACCTGGCCCGGTTGACCCGAGCGAACTACGGCGCCGGATCGAGGCCGGGGAGTGGGTGGTCGACCTGCGTGAGCGCACCGCGTTCGCCGCCGGGCACCTCAGTGGCACCGTGGGCTTCGAGCTGTCCAAGAACTTCGTCACCTACCTCGGCTGGCTCTACCGCTACGGATCCCCGCTCACCCTGATCGGGGACAGCGAAACCCAGATCGCCGACGCCCGCCGCGAGTTGGTCCGCATCGGCATCGACGATCTCGCCGGTGCCGCCATCGGGGACATCACCACCCTCGCCGACGGCCAGGCGCTGCGCTCCTACCCGGTCAGGGACTTCGCCGGGCTCGCCGAGGCCATGGGCCGGGGCCCGGTGCAGGTCCTGGACACCCGCCGCAACGACGAACGCGCCAAGGGTTACGTCCGCGGTTCCCAGCACATTCCGCTGCACGAACTGCACCAACGTCGCGAGGAGGTCCCCGCCGGCGAGGTATGGGTGCACTGTGGGTCCGGCTACCGGGCCTCCATCGCCGCCTCCGTCCTGGACCACCCCGGCCAGCAGGTGGTGCTCGTCGACGACTCCTACGACAACGCCAAGGAAGCCGGCCTGGAAACCGACGACCTCACAGCGCTGGCGACGGCGGTCTCTCGATCTCGTGCGTACTCTCTGCGTACTGGGGCCGGTAACCGTACGGTTGTACCGATGAGAAAAGCCCGCTGACCTGCTGATTTATCGTCAACGTTTGGTGAAGTTTGGCGGAGGCGGACGGGAATCGAACCCGCCTGACCGAGATACTCGGCCACGTCGGTTTTGAAGACCGCGAGGGCCACCAGGCACCTTTACGCCTCCGTCCGCGGACACTACGAGGAAGTGCGGCGGCGCGCGAGCCGACCTACCCTGCGTGCATGACTGCTGTCGCTCAGCGCCGACTGACCTCCTACGCACATGGTGGCGGCTGCGCCTGCAAGATCCCACCCGGTGAGCTCGAGTCGGTGGTCGCGGGGCTGGTGCGTGCGCCGGTCAGCGACCCCGCGGGCGAGCTGTTGGTGGGCCTGGAGGATGGGGACGACGGCGCCGCCGTGCAAATTCGGGATGGCGTGGCCCTTATCGCCACCGCCGACTTCTTCACCCCGGTGGTGGACGACCCCTACGACTGGGGACGCATCGCCGCGGCGAACGCGCTCTCCGACGTGTACGCCATGGGCGGTCGGCCGGTGGTCGCGGTGAACTTGCTGTGCTGGCCCCGCGAGTTGCTACCGATGGAGCTGGCGGCGGAGGTACTGCGCGGCGGGTCCGACGTCGCTGGACAGGCCGGTTGCCACGTGGCGGGTGGGCACAGCGTGGACGATCCCGAACCCAAGTACGGGATGGCCGTCACCGGCATTGCCGACCCGAGCCACCTGCTGCGCAACGACGCCGGCGTGGCCGGGGTGCCGCTGTCGTTGACCAAGCCGCTGGGCATCGGAATGCTGAACAGCAGGCACAAGGCCACCGGTGAGGTGTCAACCGAGGCGATAGCGGCGATGACCACGCTGAACGGGGCGGCCGCCGAGGCGGCGCTGGCTGCGGGGGTGCGATGCGCCACCGACGTCACCGGCTTCGGGCTGCTCGGGCACCTGCTGAAGCTTGCCCGGGCCAGCGGCGTGTCAGCGGTGATCGATGCCGCTGCGGTGCTCTACCTCGAGGGTGCCCGCCAGGCACTGGCCGACGGCTACGTCAGTGGCGGAACCCGCCGCAACCTCGACTGGGTGCGGTCCCAGCTGCAGTCCGCTGTGGATGAAGACGAACTGCTGCTGCTCGCCGACGCCCAGACCTCGGGGGGGCTGTTGGTGGCGGGTGAGATACCCGGCGCGCCGGTTGTCGGCGAGCTGGTGGTTCGCGGCGACGCGCTGATCACGGTGCGTTGACTGTGCTTCCGCAAGGGGCTGAACGGCCCCTCAGTGCGCAGGTGTCGTCGATGCGGCGGGAGCCACTATGGGTTCTCCCCATGCCAGCGCATCAGTCGAAAGCAGGGCTCTCGCCGCGTCGAGCACCTCGGCGCTCGTGATGGCTTCCAGCCGTGGATCGATGATCGCGCTGTGCGGGTCCCCCCAGGCGCTGTCAGTCGGGTCGCCGTGCCACAGCACGGTGTGCAGCGCTGGGTCGATCAGCGGCCCCCACCGGTGCGGGGGAGTGGGCCCGAACAGCAGCACCGACGGCGTCGTGCAGGCGGTGGCCAGGTGCGCCACCCCGGTGTCGCCACACAGCAGCAGAGCGGCGTTGGTGATCACGTCGGTGAGCGCGTCCAGGCCCAGGGTGCCTGCGGTGCTGAGGGCAACCGGAACTTCCTGCGTGATGTGCGCGCACAACGCTGACTCTGTCGCGGCGCCGGTGACGACGATACGATGACCCTCGGCGGCCAGCGCACGACCGACCGATATCCATCGCTCAGGTGGCCACCGGCGTGACCCCGAGGCGGCGCCGGGGTGCAGCACTACCGTGTCGTGCCGCTCGCGTGGAAACGCAGGCAACCGTAGGTCTTCCGGGCCGCAGTCGCCGCCGGCACTGTGGACCAAGCGGCACCACCGCAACACCTCGGGTTCGTCGGCACGCCACCCCGGACCTCGGTGGTGGGCTTCGGCGCAACCGAACGCGAGCAGCCGCTGTGGACGGGTCCGCTGCAGCAGCCGATGACTTCGCGGACCCCGTCCGTGCAGGTCCACAGCCACCGCGGGACCGGCACAGGACCAGTCCAGCGGCTGCAGGTCGGGGGTGGGTAGGACCGCGTCCACCACATCGAGGCGGCGGAGCCACTGGCCGAGCTGGGATGGGGCGGCGAGCGTGAGGCGATGCTCGGGGAACGCACGGCGTAGCCCCCGTAGGGCTGGAATGCCGGTGAGTGCGTCGCCGAGCCCGAGCGCCCGCAGCACGAGGACGGTGGGAATAGCTGACGTCACGGCCAAGAAGGCTCGGTGGAGGTGGCGACCACGAGCTCGCGGACCTCCGACCCCACGGGTTGACGCAGCGCCATCAGGACGGTCGCTGCCGTGTGCGCCGGGTCGTTGAGCACGGCGTCCGGACCCGGCCGGTACTGCTCGGTGCGTCCGTCGAAGAACGCGGTGCTCATGCCGCCGGGGATCAGCAAGGTCACCCCGACCCGTCCGGCCAGCTCCGTGGCCAACGCCCGGGTGAAGCCCACGACGCCGAACTTGGAGGCGCAGTAGGCGGTGGCATCACCAACAGCCTTGATGCCCAGTGTGGAGGCGACCGTCACCACGGTTCCCCGGTTGGCCTCCAGATGCGGCAGAGCGGCCCGCACGACGGAGACGGTGCCGAACAGGTTCACCCGCACCACCCGCTCCCAGGTCTCGGTGGGCACCTCGGCGAGCGGCCCGCAGGCATCGGTACCCGCCGCGGTGACCACCGCTGTCGGTGGCCCTACCCGATCGACCAGCTCGGCGACGGCACGCGCGGCCTGCGCCGAGTCGCCGAGGTCGGCCAGCGCGTACGGCACCCCGCTGGCTGGAGCGACCCGGTCGATCACCGCAGCGGTTCCGCCGTCGGCCACGACCGCGTCGACCACAGCCGCACCGAGGCCACTCGAGCCCCCGGTGACGTAGACCGTGCCGACTTCGCGTGCCGTCATTGCGACCTCCTGGTGGTGGCGAGGATGGATGTGGTGGAGCGACCGTCGAGGTAGGGCAGCAGCACGACCCGTCCGCCCCACGTCTTCACCAGCTCCGCCTCGGGCAGCGGGGTGCCACCATAGTCGCCGCCCTTGGCCCAGACGTCCGGTCGCAGTTGCTCGAGCGCAGCGCGCGGGTCGTCCTCGGTGAACACGGCGACGGCATCCACGCTCTCCAGGGCCTGCAGCACGCGTACCCGGTCGGCCTGGACGACGGCCGGACGCCCGGCTCCCTTGAGCCGCCGTACCGAGTCGTCGGAGTTGACCAGCACCACCAGCACGTCGCCGAGGCGCCGCGCCGCGTCCAGGCAGGCAACGTGCCCGGCGTGCAGGACATCGAAGCAGCCACCGGTGGCCACCACCGTGCCCCCGCGGGCCCGCACGCCGGCGACCACCTCGGCGACCGTGCGCTCCCTTGTGGAAATCGCTGCTTCTGCTGGTGGCGTGCGAGCGGCACGGTAACCCTCGGCGCCGCCGGCCTGTACCCACGCCGACGCGGCAGCGACGGCGTCGACCACCGCCTCGGACAGCACCGCGCCTCGGACCAGCGATAGCGCCGCGGAGGCGGCGAAGCAGTCGCCGGCCCCGCAGGTGTCCCCACCGGCGACCAACGGCGCGGGTACGAAGATCGGCTCGCTGCCGGACAACGCAAGGTAGGCGCCCTGCTCGCCCGCCGTGACACATACCGCTCTGGCCTGCCACTGGGCGCGCAAAGCCGTGGCCAACGCATCGGCACTGCTGCTGATTTCGGCGCAGGCTCGGCTGGCCTCGGCGTGGTTAGGGGTGACCAGTGCGGTGCCTGCTACCGGCGGCGCGCCCCGTGGATGCGGGTCCCAGACGAGCGTGGCGCACTCGGTGAGCAGCGCGCGGATGCCCTCGTCGCGCGTGGTCCCGGCACCGTAGTCGGACACCAGCACCACATCGGCGTTGGACAGCACCTCGCGGATGGCTGACAGCGGCGGGTCCAGTGGTACGCCCGGACCGCCCTCGTCCAGGCGCAGCAGCGACTGCCCGGCACTGCGTACCCGGCTCTTGCGGCGCGTCGGCCCGGCGTGCGGCAAGGCCAGCAGCGCCACCTTGGCCCGCAGCATCTCGCTCAGGCGCCTGCCGGCCGCGTCGTCGGCGATCGGGGCGATGAGGGTCACCTCGACGTCGGCGGCCGCGCACAGCAGCGCCGTCAGTCCGGCCCCGCCGGGGCTCTCCCGTATTTCGGCCACGTCCAGCACCGGGACGGGTGCGTCTGGGCACAGCCGCTCTACCGAACCACTGAGGTCGCGATCCAGGAGTACGTCGCCGACCACGACGATCCGCCTCATGCTGGCACCACCCTTGCCGTGCGCTGTTGTGTGCGTGCGGCCAGCTGTGCGTCCACCGCAGCGCATACCGCGTGCACAGCCACGAGGTGGACTTCCTGCACGGTGGCGGTGGAGTCGGCGGGCACGTCCAGCACCTCGTCGGCGAGCACCGCCAGCGGGTTGGGTCGCCGCCCCGTCATCGCCCACACCCGAAGGCCGCCCGCGCGCGCTCGTTCCGCGGCACGCAGCACGTTGGGGCTGCGGCCACTGGTGGACAGCAACATCAGCACATCGCCAGGGCGACCATGCGCCTGCACCTGCCTGGCGAACACCTCCTCGGCGCCGTAGTCGTTCAGAATCGCGGTGAGACTGGAGGTTTCCGCGCTGAGGCACAGCGCAGACAGCGGCTGACGCTCGTCGAGGTAACGGCCCACCAGCTCGGCGGTGAGGTGCTGGGCCTCGGCGGCGGAACCGCCGTTGCCCGCGACCAGCAGCCGGCCTCCCGCCGGCAGCGACTCGCCGAGCTCGCCGCCCCACCGGGCCAGCAGTGCTGCGTGCTCGCGCAGCGTCTCCAGCGCTGTAGCCAGGTTGCTCAGGTGCTGGTCCACCCACGCCCCGGTGTTCCCTGTCCCTGCGCTCACAGTGCCTGCACCGGCTGCCGCTGGGCGATCCGCACGGAGGTATAGGCATCCTCGGTCTCCGCGGCGACCTGCGCCCAGCTGTAGCGCGACACGGCGCTACACCGGGCCGCGCTACCCAGCTTCGCGCGCAACGCCGGGTCCCGCAGCAGGTCGCCCAGCGCCGCGGCCAGCGCTCGGGGGTCCCGAGGTGGCACCAGTACGCCGGTGGATCCCGGTTGCACCGTGTCCAACAGGCCGCCCACCGCGCTACCCACCAAGGGCCGTCCGCAGGCCATCGCCTCGAGCGGCACTATGCCGAACGGCTCGTACCACGGCGTCGCCACCACCACGTCGGCCGAGCGCAGCAGGGCGGGCACCTCAGCGGGTGCGACCTCGCCCACCAGGCGGACCCGCTGCGCAACCCCGAGCTCGCGGGCCAGCTCGCTCAGCCGGCGCGCCTCGGGGTGCGCGTCCAGCGCGGTGACGGGCGGACCGCCGGCAACCACCAGCTCCGCCGTGGGGAGCTCCGCCAATGCTCGCACCACCGTGTCCACGCCCTTGCGTTCCACGAGGCGGCCAACGCACACCAGTCGGTGAAGCGCCGGTGTCCTGTTGGCGTCTCCGCTCCAGGCTGGTCCTTGCGGACAGAAGTGCTCGACGTCCACGCCGCAGGGAATGATGCGTACCCGCTCGACCTCGGCGTCCAGGGCCGCCAGCTCGGCCAACTCGTCAGTGCAGGTGGCAACCACGAGGTCGACTTCTTGCGCGAGGACCGACTCGGTGGCCACCCGTGAGCGCGGGCTGGTGTCCGCCCGTCCCTGGTGGCGTCGCTTGACCGAGCCGAGCGCGTGAAACGTCTGCACCACCGGAACTCCCGTGGTGCGTGCGGCCTCCACCGCGGCCACCCCGGACATCCAGAAGTGGGCATGGACCACGTCCGGTGGTGCGAGCGACCACTGGGCGGTGAGCTTGCGCCCGAACGCCGCCATGTAGGGCAGCAGCTCATCTTTGGGTAGCGGCACGGGCGGTCCTGCGGAGACGTGCACTACGTGCACACCCGCGCACAAGGCGACCCGCTCGGGCAGCTGCCTGCTGTCGCGCCGGGTGTAGACCTCGACCTGGTGCCCGCGAGCGGCCAGCGCACGGGCCAGCGCGGCCACGTGCACGTTCTGGCCGCCGGCGTCGACCCCGCCCAGGGTGGCCAGCGGGCTGGCGTGTTCGGACACCATCGCGATTTTCATCGTGCGACCTCCTTGAGCGTTGCGTCCCAGTCGTCGAGAAACCGCTGCAGCCCGTACCGCTGCAGGGCGTGCTGTCGTGCGGCCGCTCCGCGTTCCCGTGCCTCCGCGGGGTCGCGCATCCATCGGTGCGCAGTCTGCACCAGTACGTCCAGGTCGTTGCTCACCACACCGGCTGCGGCCGGGACCGCGTCGGGCGCCTCGGTGGTCGACAGCGCGAGGACCGGCTGCCCGATCGTCATGGCCTCGATCAGCGCCAGGCCCAGGCTGGTCCACCGGTAGGGATGCAGGTAAGCACGGTGCTTGGCGAGCTCGAGGTGCATCGTGGACTGGCGTAGGTTCTCGTGCACCCGGCCGGTCAACTGCGGTGCGTGGCTGACCAGCTCGGCCATGCCCATTCCGTACACCTCGACGTCGACCTGCCCGGCGATGTGCAAGAGCAGGTCGGTGCCTGCCACCCGCCATCGGCGCACCGGTTCGTTGACGACGGCGGCCAGCGACGGTCGGTCCCCGGTGTACAATGCACCGGGGTCGAGCACCCCATGCTCGATGACCGTGGTGGCTACGTCACCGCAGTCCCACATCAGCGCGTTGAACTTCGTGACGTGCACGACGGAGATGTGGGGTTGCTGGGTGCTGGGGTGTTGGGCCAGGGGGTGCCTGCTCGTCGCTGCGCCCTCGGTCGGCGCGTTGTGCTCGACGTAGACGGCGGGCACGTCGATGCCGGCGCGCAGACCGGTCCATTCCTGCAGCAGCTCCAGCTCGTGCGGTCGCTGCAGCACCACCACATCAAATATGCTCTCCCGCAACGCCTCGACCGGAACTTCGCGAGCCTGCTCAGGCCAGTCCCAGGTTTGGGCGCGGCCCCGACCATCGGGACCGCGGTCGGCCACCAGCGGCAACAGGTACTCGTGCGCACCCTGCACGAATGCGGTGCTCCACGAGCCGTGCACGTGCCAGATCAGCACTCGCATCAGGCGCCTCGCACGAGGGCGGGCGCGGGGGTACCGACGAGGGACGCGACGGCGGCGGTGACGGCTGCGGGGGTGATGACGCCGAGGCAGGGATGGCCGGGTACGGGACAGTCCCGGGCACGGGTGTCGCGGCACGGGGCCTGCTGATCGCCGAGCAGCACCATGGGTACGCCGTAGGGCGCCCACCGCTGCGCGGACACCACCGGGGAGAACAGCGACACCACGGGCGTACCCACGGCGGCGGCCAGGTGTGCCGGTCCGGTGTTGCCGACGACGACACACGCGGCGTGGCTCAGCACGGCGGCCAGCTCGGCGAGGGTGGTGCGTCCCGCGAGCGTGCTGGCGCCAGGTACCGCCACTTGCTCGGCGAGCTCGACCTCCGAGGGGCTGCCGGTGACCACCACGTTCCAGCCCTCCGCTAGCAGACCGCGGACGATGCAGGCCGCGTGCTCGGGGGCCGGTGCACGGGCGGGGACCGAGGCCCCTGGGTGCACCACGACGAACTCGCCACCGGGCAGGAGGTGGTCCACCGGGGAAAGGGGGCGTCGTACGGCAAGCCGGCCGGCGTCATCAGCGGGGAGCTTGGCACCCACGGCGGCGGCCAGGTCGAGCGCGGCCTCGACCTCGTGACCGCCGGTGCGACGGTGGCGCAGATCCAGCAGGGATCCCGGATAGTCCGCACTGGTGGCCGCGACGCGAGGGATGCCGGCGAGCCGCGCGAGCAACGCCATCGGCAGCGGGCTCTGGTGAAAAGAGGTGAACACCACGGCCAGGTCGTAGTGGCGCTTGGCGAGCTCGCGCACCAGCAGCTGCGTGGCTTCCGGGTCCAGCGGTGGCGGCAGGTACCCGCTCCACGGCGCGGCATAGACAAGTACCTCGTGCACCCGGGGCAGCAGGTGTGCCGCCGCCACGCCTGCGGGGGACACCAGCACGTCGACCTGCTCGTTATGTGCTGCCAGCGCGCGCAACGCCGGGCCGGTGAGCAGCACGTCACCGTCGCTGTCCAGCCGGACCGCCAGTACCTTGCTCATGGCCGCAACCCCGCGCCGCTTCGCCCGCTCATCACGGCGCACCGCTTCGCAGCAAGGTGGCCACCGCGGACGGAAGGTCCACCGCGACAACGGGTGCATTTCGAATCTCGGCGGACAGCGTGGCCGAGGTGGGGACCAGTACCGAGCGCGCCCCCGCGGCGCGCGCCGCCTCCACGTCGGCGCCGATGTCACCGACCACGGCGCACTCCTCGGGGGTGACGCCGAGGGCGCGGGCGGCCTGCAGCACCATGCCCGGTGCCGGCTTGCGGCAGGTACAGCCGTCGGTAGGGCCGTGCGGGCATACCTGCCACGTCGCGAACGGACCGAGCTCGGCGTCCACCCGGGCGTTGACCGCGTCAACCTGGTGGCGGCTCAGCAGGCCGCGGGCGATTCCGGATTGGTTGCTGATCACCCCGACGGCCAGGCCGGCGGCCCGTGCGCGCTCGACTGCCGCTACAGCACCGTCGACCGCCCGTACCGCGGCGGGGCTCCCGTTGTAAGGCACGTCGTGCACCAGGGTGCCGTCGCGGTCGAACAGCACCGCTCGCAGCGGCGGTGGCCACGCCGACACGCCGCGACGGTGGCGCCACTCGCTGCGCAGCCGGTGCCACACGGCAGCAGGCGGAATGGCAGCGCTGGTCACCAGCATGCGGCGTAGCTCGGGACCGAACTGGTCCTGCGTCGGTCGGGGGCCCGGCGCGAGACGGCGCCATGCGAACTCGGCGGTGAGACCCGCCCAGGCGACGGTGGCGGCGGCGGCCATCCGCGGACGTCCCGCGAGCAGCGAAACGCCGGCCCCGGCAGCGGCGGCCGTGATCAACGAGTGCCACCCGAGACGGCCGGCTGGGGCGTCCGCCCGCGCCCGCCACCCCGCACCGTGCAGCCGCTGCATCAGCGCATCGTCGGCGTTGCCCCGCTGGACCCGCAGGCTCACCAAGTCATCAGCCGGCCGTACCGGGTGCCGGGTTGTGCGCTGCCCGTGCACCAGGCGCCATCCTGCGTCCTGCACGCGCAGCGCGAGGTCGGCGTCCTCCCGGTAGGCGCGCGGAAAGCGTTCGTCAAAGCCGTGCACCTGCTCCAACGCCTCCCGCCGGTAGGCCATGTCGGCGGTGGCCCAGGCGGCGCGCTGCAGGCCGAAGGTCCCACGCTCCCAGTCGGTCGGGCGACGGTGGGTAGGTAGCGGTACGGACAACTGGGCCTGGCAGCCGCCGACCTCCGGATCGCAGCGGACGAGGTCATCGACCAGTTGTTGGGACCACTCTCGGGGCAGCTCGACGTCGTCGTCGAGGAAGCACACCCAATCGGGCGAGCTCAGCTGCCAGCCGAGGTTGCGCGCCGCCGCGGGGCCTCGTCCAAACCCACGGACCACCCTCGGGGCCCAGCCTGCGTCGGTCTGTAGCTCCAACGGCATGGTCAGCTCCAGGGGCGTGGGCGCTGAGCGGCGGTCGTCCACCACCACGACCTCTGCGGGCGGACAACGTCGTACGGCAAGGGACTTCAGCAGCACGTGCAGGCTGGGACGACCGAGTGAGGGAATGACGACCGCATACTCGAGCTCGGTCACGCCCGTTCTCCGTCGAACATGTCTCGCCGCCGGACCAGGTGCGGGCCCAGCACCAGTGCGTCGACCGGGGCCGAGCCGAACAGCTCCAGCGCATCGCGCGGATCATCCACCATGGGGCGCCCTGCGGTGTTCAAGCTGGTGTTCACCACCACCGGGACGCCGGTGCGTGCGTCGAAAGCGCGGAGCAGGGCGGCTATGCCCGGGTTGGTGGTGTCGTCCACCGTCTGAATTCGTGCCGTGCCGTCCACGTGGACCACGGCCGGAACACGCTCACGCCACTGTGGACGGACGTCGTGCACGAACAGCATGTAGGGGCTGGGTATCGGACCGTTGGTGAAGATCTCTGCGGCGCGCTCGGTCAGCACCATGGGCGCGACCGGGCGGAACTGTTCGCGGCCCTTGACGTCGTTGAGCCGCTCCAGATTTTCCGCATGTATGGGGTTGGCCAGCAGCGAGCGATGGCCCAAGGCCCGTGGCCCGTACTCGCTGCGGCCGTCGAACCAAGCGATGACGCCGTTGCCCACGAGTACGTCGGCGACCTCCCCGGCGAGGTCGGCGGGCGTGCTGAACGGCACGTTCGCCCGACGCAGCCACGCCGCCAGCTCGTCGTCGGTCCAGCCGCGGCCCAACGCGGCTGAGGGCATCGGCTCGGGGAGCTGACCACCATCGGCGCTGGCCTGCAGGGCGGACCCAAGCGCGGTCCCGGCGTCCCCGGCGGCCGGCTGCACCCACACCTGCTCGAAGGGGGTCTCCCGCCAGATGCGTGAGTTGGCGACGCAGTTCAGTGCCGTACCCCCGGCCATGGTGAGTACCCGGTCGCCGGTCTGGGCGTGCAGCCAGTTCGCCAGGTCGACGAGCACTTCCTCCAAGCGTTGCTGCACCGAGGCGGCGAGGTCGGCGTGTGGCCCACCCCAGCTGCCGTCGTCGGTGCGCGCAGGCGCCCACCGCGACCAGTCCAGCTCCTCGGCGATGAAGCCTCCGTCGCCGGTGGCCATGATCAGCTCGCGGAGCTCGTCGAGGTAACGCGGCTTGCCGTAGGAGGCCAGCGCCATCACCTTGAACTCGTCGCTGGAGCGCAGGAAGCCCAGGTGCTCGGTGAGCGATTCGTACAACAGTCCCAGTGAGTGCGGAAGCTGCTGGGAAGCAAGGGTTTCCAAAGATCCTTCGCGATAGGTTCCCGCGAGGTGCGACGCGCTCTCGCCGCGGCCGTCGAGCACCAGCACACTGCTGCGCCGGTGCGGGCAGGCCAGTCCGGCCGAGGCGGCGTGCGCGACGTGGTGTGGGACGAACTGCACCGTCGCGGGGTCGAGCCCCGGCAGTGCCGTGGCCAGGAACTGCGGTGCCCGCCGCGCGTAGTCCAGCCGCAGGTGGTCCCACGGGTCGCTCTCGATGGGCTTGGCCAACGCCGGGTCGAAGGAGTAGGTGACCGCATCCAGGTCACCGGGCTGCAGCCCGGCCGTCTCCAGGCACCAGCGCATGCTCAGCTCAGGCAGCTCCCACGCCGAGAACGGCACCGGCCGTTTGCCGTGCTTGCGCCGGCTGAAGCGTTCTTCTTCAGCAGCCGCGACCACCTGGCCGTCCACCACCAGGGCGGCAGCCGGATCGTGGAAGATCGCGTTGACCCCGAGCACTCGCATGGCTCGAACATTCCACGGAGGAGTATCCGCCGCAGATCGAAGCGATCTATCACACCTGTGCGGTGCTGAGCTCCTTGGCGAACATCGACTGCAGCAGCGCCTGCAGTGCACGCTCGTCATCGGTGAGGTGCGGTGTCTGCGTCGGTGGGCTGCGGCGCAGGTATTCCTCGAACGAGCCCTCCACGTAGGCCTGGAGCAGGTGGGGGTGGACGTAGTGTGCACGCGCCACTGCGCGGGTGTTGTGCAGCGTGTCCGCCGCCTCGTCGACGGCCTCCACCGCAACCTTCGCCGTTGTGGTCTTTGTCGCTGCCCGATCGCTCGCCTCCTGCTCGCGGAGGTAGCTGAAGGCAGCCAGGGTGCCGCCCCAGGTGCGAAAGTCCTTGGCGGTGATGTGCTGGCCGCAGATCGACAACAAGGTCGCGTTGAGCTCGGCGGAGCCGATCGGCGCTCCATCGACGGTGAACAGCCGATCGTGCGGTTCGACGATCAGCTCCCGAACCAGTCGGACAATGTGCGCGTCGTCGATCCGGACCTCGACGTTGGTGCCCGATTTGGCTGGGAAGTCGAACGTGATGCTTCTGCTGCGCAGCGTGACGTGCTGCTGGGTGAGCGTGGACAGCCCGAAGCTCTCGTTCTCCTCCGCGTACGTCTCATTGCCGATCCGGATGTGGGTGGCATCGAGGATGCCGATCATTGCTGCGATTGCGCGCTCGCTGTCCAACGTCCGTCGTCGTAGCTGGGTCTGCACGTGGGCGCGGATCTTCGGCAACGCCTCGGCGAGGACCAGCAGCCGGTAGAAGTTGATGACGTCGCGCAGCTCCCGCCATGCGGGGTGGTACATGTACTGCTTGCGCCCACGGTCATCCAGCCCGGTCGCCAAGATGTGGCCATTTGGGTCCGCACAGATCCAGACCTGCTGCCACGCAGGCGGAACAGCCAGCTCCCTGATGCGGTCCTTAACCGCAGCATCGACTGCCGCTCGCTTGCCGTCCTGGTAGCTGAAGCCCTTACCGCGCCGATGACGGCGAATGCCCGGCTGATCCACCGCGACGTAGATCAGACCAGCAACCTCGGCGCAGCGCCGCGCATCCCCGTGCAGCTCGACAAGTTCAGAGACACTCAGCTCGCGCACAACTCATCGTGCACCACAGCAGTGGAGGCGGGCGCGTCGGAGGTGATCATCCGTTCAGCATGCTCAGCCGAGGAAGGTTTCGTAGAGGAGGTAGGCGTTGAGGCAGATGATGATCGCGGCGATGACACTGGCCGCGAAGGTGGTCAGCTTGGTGTTGACGAAGGCGCCCATGATGTCGCGGCGTCGAGTGAGGGCCACCATGGGCACGAGGGCGAAGGGTATCCCGAAGGACAGCGCCACCTGGGACAGCACCAGTGTGCCGGTGGGAGAAAGTCCGAGTCCGAGCACGACCAGCGAGGGTGCCATCGTCACCGCCCGGCGCACGTAGAGGGGGATGCGGCGGTGGATGAATCCCTGCATGACGACTTGGCCGGCGTAGGTGCCGACGCTGGAGGAGGACAGGCCTGAGGCGAGCAGCGCGAACACGAACGCCAGCGCCGCCCCGCCCCCCACCAGCTGGCCCAGCCCGGCGTGGGCAGCTTCGATGGAGTCGACGTCGGTGTGGCCGGTCTGGTTAAACAGGGCGGCGGCGACGAACAGCATGCTCAGGTTGATCATCCCAGCCACGCTCATGGCGATGATGACGTCGAGGCGTTGGAAGCGCAGGATCTGCCGCTTCTCACCCTCGTCGCGACCGGGGATACGCCGTTGGGTGAGCGCGGAGTGCAGGTAGATGACGTGCGGCATGACGGTGGCACCGATGATGCCGACCGCCAGCAGGATGCTGTCGGTGCCGTGCAGGGTGGGGATGAAACCGCTCGCGGCGTCGCGGAGGCTGGGCCCGATCTTGAGGAAGTCGTAGAGGAAGCCGAGCAGGACGATGAAGAGCAGGCCGATGATGGCCAGCTCGAATTTGCGGTGCCCGCGTTGTTCCAGGGACAACACGGCGAAGGCCACGACGGCGGTCATCAGCCCGGCCACGAACAGGGGTACCCCGAACAGCAGGTTCAGTGCGATGGCGGCGCCGACGAACTCCGCCAGGTCGGTGGCCATCGCGACGATCTCGGCCTGCACCCACAACCCCACCGACCACCGTCGACCCAGATGGGCCCGGCACAGCTCGGCGAGGTTCATCCCGGTCACCACCCCCAGCTTGGCCGAGAGGTACTGCACGAGCATGGCCATCAGGTTGGCCAGCAGGATCACCCAGGCCAGGGTGTAGCCGAACTGGGCGCCGCCCTGGAAGTTGGTGGCGAAGTTGCCCGGGTCGACGTAGGCGACCGACGCCACGAAGGCCGGCCCCAGCAAGGCCACCACTCCCCGTATCCGGCCGCGGGCCCGTACGTGCTGCAGCGGGCTCAGCACCGCAGGAAGCTCGCCCCCGGCCGGTGCCGGTGGCGAGGTGGGGGCCGCCGGGTGGTCGGCGGGCGGGGCAGGTACCGGGGCGGGGCCAGCGCGGTGTGCACCGCGGTACTTGGTCATTGCTGCAGCTCCACGCGCATCGCCTCGGCCAGTTGAACACCGATCGGGTGCACCGCGTCGCCGAAGCGCACCAGCAGTGGTCCGCCGAAGGGGTGGCGGTCCACGACTTCGGCGCGGTCGCCGAGGGCGACCCCGCGCGAGCTGAGGTAGCGCAGCATCTGCGGGTCGGAGTCGGACACCCGCACCAGCCGCCCGATCGCCCCCGGTGGCAGGGAGGCGAGGCTTTCGGTGGGTTCCTCATGCACCTGGCCGTCCCGGGTCGGGATGGGATCGCCGTGCGGATCCCGCACGGGGTGTCCGAGCTTGGCCGCGATCAACTCCTCGAGCTCAGCGGACAGCGTGTGCTCGAGCACCTCAGCCTCGTCGTGCACGCGGTCCCAGGACAGCCCGAGCGTCTCGGTGAGGAAGAGTTCGAGGAGGCGGTGTCGGCGCAGCACCGCGAGGGCGAGCCGGCGGCCGCTGTCGGTGAGACGCACTCCGCGGTAGTGGGCGTGCGTCGCCAACCCCATCGTGTCGAGCTTTCTGAGCATGGCCGAGGCCGAGGACGGGCTGACTTGCAGCCGTCCGGCCAGCGCGCTGGTCGTCACCGCGCCACCGCCCCGTGACTCCAGCTTGTAGATCGTCTTGAGGTAGTCCTCGACTGCCGCGGAGACACCATGCTCTTTTACTTTCGCCGCCATCACGACAAGAGTGTGGCATGGCTAACACTTGGGTACAAGGGAGGGCCCACCGAGCTGGTGCCCGAGGAGCTGGCCAGCTCGATCGAGTTCGGCGCGATCCTGCTCGCGGGTGTGCTCGGTGACGACCCTGCCGCGGTGCTGGCGCAGGTGGTCGAGCTGCTCGGTGAGCACCGGGTATGGGCGCGCTTCTCGGCCTGAGACCGATTAGCCCGGTTTCCACGTAGACCGACCAAAGGTGCGTCCATTGTCTGTGGTGGCACGATGCTTTCCGCAGAGTTGGCGTGGCTCGACCTGGAGGGCTGCCCCTCGGTCAACTCAACAGTGGTAATCGCGGCGCGGACGCCGTAGGGCGGGGGCGGTTGCCAGGGGTGGTGGTTGTCCAGTTGGGCTGGAAACCGGTGGTGGAATTGCGGCGCAGGGCGGCGTCGGCGGGTCGGGGTGCGGAGAAGTAGAATCCTTGGGCAGTGTCACAGTGCAGGTCGTGAAGTCGTTGCAGTTGTGATTCGGTCTCCACCCCTTCGGCGACCACGCGCAGTTTGAGGGTGTGGGCGAGCCCGATAACGGCGGCGACGATGGCGTGGCTCTCCTGCCGGAGTCGTGCGTCGTCCAGGCCGGCGACGAATGACCGGTCGATCTTGAGGGTGTCGATCGGAAACCGCTGCAGGTAGGCGAGTGAGGAATAGCCGGTGCCGAAATCGTCGATGGCGAGGTGAACGCCCAGCTCGTGCAGCGCATCGAGTGCAGTGGTGGTGTGCTCGAGATTGTGCATCAGCACGCTTTCGGTGATCTCCAGACCTAGGTCCGATCCGGTGAGTCCGGCGGTGCGCAACGCCTCGGCCACGGTCGCGGGCAGCGTCGGGTCGGTGAGCTGGTGGACGGAGAGGTTCACCCACATCACGGCTCGGGTGATCCCCTGATCCCGCCAGCGTGCCTGTTGGCGGCACGCCTCCTGCAGCACCCAGCGGCCCAGAGGTTCGATGAGACCGGTTTCCTCGGCCAGGTCGATGAAGGCGGCGGGAGTAAGCAGGCCGCGTTCGGGGTGCTCCCAGCGCACCAGTGCCTCCATGCCGATTATTTGGCGGCCGTCCAGGGCCACTTCGGGCTGGAAGTGCAGGCGCAGCTGCCCGCACTCGATCCCGGTACGCAGTGCGGTCTCGGTCGCCAGGCGGGCAAGCGCCCGGAAGCGCAGCGACTCGTCGAACACCTCATAGCGGGCCTGGCCGCCCTGTTTCGCTTGGTACATCGCCGCGTCGGCATCGGCGATCAATCGGTCCGGCTGCTCTCCCCCCGCGGACACGACACCGCCAATCGACGCGGTGAGCACGACCGGACCGGAAAGCGCAATGGGCTCGGCCACCGCGGCCCCGACCCGTTTGGCGATGTCTGCAGCGTCGACGTCCACGCACAGCAGCACGAACTCGTCTCCGCCGAACCGTGCCGCGGTATCTCCGGGACGCAGCAGCTGTTCAAGCCGACGCGCGATAGTCATCAGCGCCTGGTCGCCGGCGGCGTGGCCCAGGGAATCGTTGACGACCTTGAACCGGTCCAGATCGAGAAACAGCACCGCCAGCGTTGCTGGGTCGCGTTCGGTACGGGCCAGGGCCTGAGCGAGTCGGTCGGTGAACAGCGCCCGGTTAGGCAATCCGGTCAGGGGGTCGTGCAGTGCCTGGTGGGTCAGCTGCGCCTGCAGCGCTTGGCGGTCGGTGACGTCCTCGATGTGCATGATCACGTGGCTGGGTGTCTCGTTGGGGGCCAGAACCAGAGACGCCGACACCCGTGCGTGCAGCACGCGTCCGTCGGCATGAAGCAGCCGCACTTCGCACTCACTGACCCCAGCGGCCCGGCTGCGAAGTCGCTCGCACGCTGCTCGCGCCCGCGCCAGGTCCTCGCGGTGGGTGATGTCGAACAGGCTGCCTGCGGCCAACTCGTCCGCAGCGCGCCCGACCAGCGCGCACAAGGCCGGGTTGGCTTGCACGATTCGCCCTACCGGGGTGGTGATCGCAGTGCCGAACGGGGCATCGTCGAAGGCGCTGCGTAAGCGTTGCTCGGCGGTGTGTAAGGCGCGTTGGCCCTCGTGCAGGTGTGAGAGGAGGCCGAGCTCACGCTCTCTACGGCCCGTGGTATCCCGCTGTATCGAGACCCAGTGGGTGAACCGGCCGGACTCGTCGGCCAACGGAGTGACGCTCAGCTGCACCCAGAACAGAGTGCCGTCCTTGCGCCGGTTGAGCAGTTCCACCTCGGCCGGTTCCCACCGCGCCAATGCTGCCCGCAGCCGGTCCCGCTCGGCCCGATCGGTGTCCGCGCTCTGCAAGATCCGAGGTGTTCGGCCCACTATCTCGTCCGCGGTATAGCCGGTCATCGCCGTGAACGCTGCGTTGACATAGACCACCCGCGGCCCGCCCGCCTCCTGGGTGATCGGCTCCGCCTCGGTGACCAGTACAACGTCATGTACGGTGCGCAGCACCGATTCCAGCAACATCGCGGGCAGGCGCGGCCCACGTTCGACCCCCAACTCATTCATCCGCCGAACTTAGGCCACATCCAGGTCGCGGGCGCGATGGTTCGAGCTCGCAGCGGCAGGTTCACTGGGCGGCGCAGCCAACAGTGGGCAAGACTGACGTCATGCGGGTGTCTGTGGCGGGCGCCTCGGGGTTCGTGGGCAAGCGACTCTGTCCGGCACTGTTGGAGGCAGGCCATGAGGTGCTGGAGATACCCGAAGCGGTCGGTCGCGCGTCTGGCATCGGCGGACCCGACCTTCTCGAGTACAAAGAGATGATGCGCAGAGTCGCCGTCATCGAAGGGCGCAAGATCATGGTGGTACCGGTGCCGCTGGCAATCGATGTCGATGCGCAAACTGCGCGATCGCTGATCGACTCGATGAGCAATGAAGTGATCGTCCGCGACGACAGCATCCGCGCGCTGGTTCCGTTCCAGCCGATGGACTACGACGCCGCGGTGAACCAGGCACTGAGCGAGCGCGCCAAGGCGGACTGCGGATGATGCGTGTGCATAGTTCAGTGGTGCGCCTAGCGCAGTTGATGCCGTCCTGGCTGGTCGAGAAAGTGCCGCGCGACCACCGCGAGTCCGACGGCGCGTTTCGCCACCGGCGCCACGTGGTCGCCGGAGTCGGCGTGGCAGGTGCCGGGCTGCTCGGTGCGTCGCTGTCGACGCGACCGAATTCGCCGCAGTTCTTCACCCTGTCCCTTGGCGTGGCAACGACCTGGGTCGCTGGCGGGCTGCACTCCGGACCATTGCACGCGGGCTGGGTTCGTACCGCGGAGAACACCTACCGACGCCCGGTGATCACCCCGATCCTGTTGGGTGCGGGCGCCTTTGGCGCCTTCTATGCGGCGGCGCTGGTGGCCCGACGCATCCCAGTTCTCAACCGGGCGCTCACCTCAATCCTGGCGTACGCGCACGATGATGTGCACCGTCTCGTCCTGCTCACTACACTGGCCAATGGTGCCGCCGAGGAAGTCTTCTTCCGCGGTGCGTTGTTCGCCGCCCTGGGCGCCAGGCACCCGGTGTCACACTCCACCGGCCTGTACATGCTGGCGACGACCGCCACCCGCAACCCGGCGTTGGTCCTCGCATCTGGAGTGATGGGCACCGTGTTCGCGCTGCAGCGCCAAGCCTCCGGGGGCATTCAGGCGCCGATTCTGAGCCACCTGACCTGGTCGACGTTGATGCTGAGGTACCTTCCCCCACTGTTCGATGGCGCCGCACACAATGACGGCGCACACCACACGTGACCGTCTGCCAGCTCGTCAGCTACTGAGTTGGGCGGTGTCCAATGGTGGCGTGTTCTGACCACCCTCCGCCGGGATGCTGCGAGTGCTGATGGTGACACCACCGCGGGTGCGCCCGCCGGCGATGGCGGCGGCGCGCAGACAGAAGTGCACCCACATGTTTAGCTGGATCTCCTTGGCCAGCCGCAGTCGGCTGTAGAGCACGTCTGCCAGTCGATCACCGGCTCGTGACCACGCTTCCACCTGAAAGCCGAGCAACCCACCGTCGTTGTGAGCGCTGAACTGAATTTGTCCGGCCTCCAAGTGTCCGTGCAGCGTGCTGAACCGGAACGAGGTTGCGTCGCGGTGCACGACCCGGACGGGGCCGTCCCACGGACCGGGCATCTGCACCAGGTACTCGTCGCCGACCTGTACGACCCCCTCGGAACCCAGGGTCTTGTGAAAGACCGCCGCCCCCGAGGGTGCAGCTGCGTTGAGATTGGTCGTCACCGCGTCGAGCAACTCGGTGGGGCTCATGGAACTGCCCTGGATCTGCACGCTGAAGCGCCGGTGGAACATCGGTCCGGCGCCGTCGGCGAGGCCCTTGGTGCGCTCATCAACGAGTTCGGGGGGCAAGGGTGGCGGGAGGTCACGGTCGTCGCCTGCTTCTTCGGTGCGGTGCAGTGCGGTGACCCGCCAGAGGTAGCGCCAGGACACCAAGGCCACGCCAATCGGTAGCCGCATGAGGGTTCCTAGCTTGCGCCGCAGCGAGACCGGTCGGGGTGTTGCGCTAACAGGTGCGGCCATACATTCCATGACACCATGAGACGGCGACATCGGCTCATTGATTGGCGCATCGCTGCGACGCCGTCGGACAGAGAGGTCACCATGCTGATCGAACAATTGCTGCACCGGTGCAGGGTGCGTAGCACGCACCTGAAACTTGCCTCCATGGGCGCGGTGGCGTTGTGCGTCGGCTTCTGGAGCCGCGCGAAGGGCTACGACCAGGACGAGCGCGGAAACGCCGAGCGTCGTGCCTTGTTCGTTGGCCTGTGGCCACCGACCCTGTGGCTGCTGGGCGAGTCCCTGCGTGAGCTCGAATAGTGCAGTCCGGTTCCTGTTCGGGAAGGACGCACGCTGGTGGTACGTGAGCAACGACTCTATGACAGTGATACGGCCTGGGCGTTGACGTCGCTGGCCGACCGTGACATCAACTACGCCCCAATGGCGGGGCGCTCACCGACGCGCGATGCAGGCTGGCACGTCGACACGGTGCGCCACGGGCTGGCCAAGGAAGCGCCGGGCTCGCCGGTGGAGGGAGGACCGTGGGAACTGGCCTGTCGGCTGGTAAACGACTATCAGTTCGCCGAGCCGGGCATCATCCGCGCGCTGTACCACGGGGAGCAGCAACTCCTCGGCCGAAATATGCTGTTGGAAGGCCGCTTCTTCGGTTTGCGCTTCGACATGGGAGTGCGCGTCACCTCCGTCATCGACGAGACCCGCGGCGCGGGGGACACGGCGCAGCGGGTGTGGGGCTGGGGCTACCAGACCCTGCAAGGGCACCTTGAGCAGGGCGAACTGGTCTACGAGGTGATCAAGCACGTCAGCACCGGCAACGTCGAGTTTGTCATCACCGGATACTCCCGACGGGCGCAGATTGCCAACCCACTCGTTCGCCTGGGTTTCACCATGTTCGGGCGGATGACTCAGCATCGCTTTTACCACGCGTGCGGACGTCGACTGCGCAAGCTGGTGCACGCGGAGCTGGACGGCGCGACACCGCTGCTCCCGGAAACCGTGCCCGCTAACGACACGCTGATCGTCGCACCCGCCCACGCCGGACCGGAGAACTGGGGGCGCGCCACCGATACTCCGTTGCCTGCCCGGCTGCGCGGCCACGGCGTCCTGGGACGGAAGCTGCGCCGCGAGTCTCGTTAGGCAGCGACCATGCTGCTCGCCGATTAGGCTCACCGGATGGGATTGACGCACTCCAGCGTGGTAGCGGCACCGCTCGCCGACGTCTTCGCGTGGCACGAACGCTCTGGTGCCATCACGCGCTTGACGCCGCCGTGGTCGCCGGTGCGGGTGGCTGCCGAAGCGCCGACGCTGCGCGACGGGCGTGCGGTGCTGAAACTGCCCGGCGGGATCTCGTGGGTGGCGCAGCACAGCGGGTACGACCCGCCGCACCGTTTCGTCGATGAGTTGATATCGCTGCCGCTGCGCTGGCGGCACACCCACGAGTTCGCGGCCGAACCTGGTGGCGGTACCCGGGTGACCGACCGGGTGGACACGCCGGTACCTGCGCTGTTGCTGCGACAGATGTTTCGCTTTCGCCACCGTCAGCTCGCCGACGACCTCGCGGTCCACCAGCTGATCGCAGGGTATCGGTCCGAGCCGCTGACGGTGGCGATGACGGGTTCGTCCGGACTGGTCGGTTCGGCGCTCACCGCACTGCTCACCACGGGTGGTCACCGGGTCATCCGGCTGGTGCGCCACCGGGCTCGCACGGCCGATGAACGCACCTGGCAACCCGACGATCCGGACCCGCAGCTGCTCGATGGCGCCGACGCGGTGGTGCACCTGGCGGGAGCGTCGATCGCCGGCCGGTTCACCGAGGCACACAAGCGCATGGTGCGGGACAGTCGGGTCGGACCCACCCGCCGGCTGGCCGAGCTGATGGCGCGGACACCCGGTGGTCCGCAGACCCTGGTGGCGGCGTCGGCCGTCGGGTACTACGGGTCCGACCGAGGCGAGGAGGTGCTGAACGAGTCGAGCCGGCGCGGCGAAGGCTTCCTCGCCGATGTCGTGGCCGATTGGGAGGTGGCAACGACGCCGGCTGCGGACGCGGGCATCCGGGTCGTGAACATGCGCACCGGCATCGTGCAGTCACCACGCGGGGGCACCCTGCAGCTGTTCCGGCCGTTGTTCACGGCGGGACTGGGTGGACGGCTGGGTAGCGGTCGGCAGTGGACGCCCTGGATCGATCTCGACGACCTGACCGACCTCTACTATCGCGGGATCGTCGACCCCGCGCTGATGGGTCCGATCAACGCCACGGCGCCGAACCCAGTGCGCAACAGCGACTACACAGCGACGCTGGCCCGGGTACTCCATCGCCCCGCGCTGCTTCCCGTGCCCCCGCTGGGCCCGCGGCTGCTGCTCGGCACCGAAGGCTCCACTGAGCTGGCCGAGGCGAACCAACGGGTGCAGCCAGACGTGCTGCGCTCGGCGCAGCACCGGTTTCGGCACCCGGTGCTCGAGGGGTGCCTGCGCCATCAGCTCGGACGGTGTTGACAGCGATGCACGCTTAAGTGGCGGCCGGTTCCGGTGAGCGCGACACTAACGGCATGACTGGTAGCGATCCCGATCCCGCCATCACCGCAGGCCTCGAGGCGGGTGGCGGTGTGCGCCCCGGCGATACGCCGCCCGGCGAGGCCAGCACAGCCGCGTCATCGCCCGACCCACCCATACCCGGGCGGGCAATACCGGTCACGCTCATGGTGGTGCTCGGACTGGTCATCCTGCTCATCGTCGTCGGCTTGATCGGACGTATTGCCGGATTGTTCGGCTGATACCGCGGTCGGAGATCATCGCCGGACGAGGTGCGCGATCGCCAGCTGAGCCGGCGCGCAGTAGGCGAGCACGACCAGGGCGGGTCCGCTGAGCGTCAGCCCGGTCTCCGTGCCCTCCGTCGTGGGCCGCACGGCGTGGCGCAGCCGCATCGTCACGGGCCCGGCCTGCACCGTCCACGCCCAGCTTCGCACCGGATGTGTAGCGGGCGGCGCGTCGTCTGTGTCGACAACCTCGTCGATGACGAACCGCACCCGTGCACAGAGCGGCCCGCGGACGGTGCCGCGCATGCCTGCGGCAATGACCAGCTCTCGGGTCGGCGGGCAGAGCCGAGGACCATAGCCGATGCGCACACCGGCTATCTGCGGCGACCACTGCTTCCACAGCGCCGGGCGGATGTATTGCTGCCACACCGCATCGGGATCGGCGTCCCCGCGGGCAGTGAGCGTGAGAGTTGTCATCACCTCAGTCTCCGGCGCGATTAGGCTGACCGCATCATGGCAGAGGTCGTAGTGGTGGGGGCCGGCATCGCTGGCATCGCCTGCGCGGTGGAGCTCGCGGCCGCCGGAGTGCCTGTGCGCGTGCTCGAACGGGCTCGCGCCCTCGGCGGACGGATGGCCAGCGCGGACCTCGATGGCCGCCCCGTCGACTACGGTGCTGCCTACTTCACCGTCCGGGAGCCCGAGTTCGCCGCGGTGGTCGAGGGCTGGCGGACCGCGGGCCTGGCCCGGCAATGGACTTCCGAGCTCACCGTCTTCGGCGCCGAGGGCAGAAGCAGCAAGTCAGGTCCGGTGCGCTGGGCCGCGCCGCATGGGCTGCGCAGTCTTGTGGTCGACCTCGCCCAAGGACTCGACATCACCTTCGATCACGAGGTGCATCGGGTCGGCCCCGGCGTCGACGGGTGCGCCGCTGGCGTCGTCGTGCTCGCCATGCCCGACCCCCAAGCGGCGCGACTACTCGATGCCGGCTCGACAGCCGGGGCCGCGGTGGCCGGTCGTCCGTGGCGACCGGTGATCGCGGTCACCGCTGCCTACGCTGAGCGGGAGTGGCCGCCGCTGCCCGCCGCGTTCGTCAACGACCACCCGGTGCTCTCGCTGATCGCCGACGACGGCGACCGCCGTGGCGACGGTGCTGCAGTGCTCGTCGCCCACACCACCGCTGAGGTGGCCCGTCGCCATGACGCGGACCCCGACGGCGCGGTCCCCGAGGTCCTCGCCGCCCTCCGCGAACTCATGGACCTGCAGCAGCGCCCACGGTGGACCCGAACGCACCGATGGCGTCATGCCGCACCCGATTCCGACCGTGCCACGCCGTTCCTGCTCACCGGCGACGGCATCGCGCTGGCCGGCGACGGCTGGGGTCGCTCCAGCATCGAGACGGCGTGGCGCTCCGGGACGCTGCTCGCCCGGGAGCTGGTGCGCACCCGGCTCGCCGATTAGCTCAGCTTCGGGAGGCGCGGCACTAGGTGGCGCGGGCGTCCCGGAAGCGTTGGTTGCCCCAGTCGGCGTCGACGATCGGCTCCGGGTAGTCCACCCGGCTGCGGTCCGTGGCATCGAGCTTCCAGGGCTCGTGGATCTTGCCGCCTTCCAGCCCTGCCACGTCGGCCAGCTCAGGCACGTAGCGGCGCACGTAGTGCCCGTCGGGGTCGAAGCGTTTTGCCTGGACGAGGGTGTTCAGTACCCGGTTGGGACGGGTGTCGGTCCCGGTGCCTGCGACCCACTGCCAGTTCAGCTGGTTGTTGGCGATGTCCCCGTCGACGAGCAGGTCGATGAAGTGGCGGGCGCCCAGGCGCCAGTCGAGGTACAGCGTCTTGGTCAGGAAGCTACCGACGATGAGCCGGACGCGATTGTGCATCCAGCCTTCCCGCCGCAGTTGCCGCATCGCCGCGTCGACGATCGGATAGCCGGTGCGGCCGCGGCGCCACGCATCGAGCTCGTGGTCGTCGTGGCGCCAGAGGTCTTGGCGGGTGCGGTAGTCGCTATGGGCGGCGTCCGGACGTGCGGCCAGAGTCTGATGGTGAAAGTCGCGCCAGGCGATTTGACGGACGAACGCTCGGCTGCCTTCGGAGCGAGTACCTGCGCGGTGCACGAGCTCGGTGGGGGACAGGCAACCGAAATGCAGGTACGGCGACAGTCGCGACGTGCCGTCGTTGGCCAGCGTGTCGTGCTCGTCGCCGTAGTCGTCGATCCGTTCCAACCACGACTCGAGCCGCCCGCGTCCCTCCTGCTCACCTCCGCGTACCAGGTCGGGCGAGCAGCTGCCGTTGGTGAGCTCGCTGACGGCGGGCACCGATCCCGTCGCCAACCGGGGCATGGTGAGGTGGCGGGGCGGGGGCAGCGGTTCACGTGTGTCCACCGTTTCCCAGTGCCGGTGATAGGGGGTGAACACCTGGAAGTGATCACCAGAGGTCGGCGTGAGGGCACCCGGCGCCACCACGGTGAGCACGGCATCGTGCACGCACAGCTGTCGGCCGTCTGCGGAAAGCGCCACCGCAAGGGCATCCCGGCGCCGCTGCGCGTAGGCACTGACGTCCGCGGCGATGTGCACATCGGTGGCGTCCACCTCCGCGGCCAGCGCCCGCACCTGCTCAACCACCCCGCCGCGGCGGACGACCAGACCAGCGCCGAGATGACGCAGGCTTGCGTCGAGGTCGGCGAGGCTCTCCGCCAGGAACCGGGCCCGGTTCGGCACCGCGAAAGCAGCGATGGCTGAATCGAGCACGAACAGCGGAACGATCTCGTCGGCCTCGGCCGCGGCGGTGAGCACCGGGTTGTCGTGCACCCGCAAATCTCGGGTGAACGACGCGACCGCAATCGACTTGGACACGAATCCTCCTGGTCAGCACTGGCCGGCTGTCACCGGTCGGTGCTCTCCTTGATCGCGGTCTGAAAGAGCTCGCTCAACGATATTCCGGCTGCCGCGGCCATCATCGAGATCACGCTCGAGCGGGCGAACGAGCAGTAGAGTCCTGCCTCGAGGAACCAGGGTTGCCCGCCGGCGTCGACCCGGAAGTCGAACAAGCTGTAGTGCCGGCATCCCAAAGCCCGGTGGCACTTCTTCGCGACGTCCCACACCCGTCGCGTCAGCGGGTCGTCGGCACCCACCATCCACGCTGTGGCGCTGTCCTTCGCGACGAGGTTCAGCTCGCCGTCCTCGCGTCGGCTGATCTTGTCGTCGTGGTTGCGGATCGGCCTCGTGGCGCTGTTCACGTTGTACTCCTCGAGGGGCAGGCAGACGAGCTCGCCGTCCCGGACGACGATGCCGCACCGCACCTCACGGCCGAGTTCGACGTAGGACTCCACGAGAACCTCGTCGGAGTGGGCGAAGGCCAGGCGCAGCGCCGCGTCGAACTCGGTGCGGTCGCGCACGAGGGTGATCCCGAGCGAGTTGTCCCCGTCTACCGGCTTGACCACCGCCGGAGGGTCGATGGACGGGGCGTCGCGACTTCGTAGCACTTCCCCTGCCGGCACGGGGACGTCGGCTGCGGCGACAACCGCGCGGGCATGTGCCTTGTTCGTGCCCAGGGCCATGACGTCGGGGGTGTTGCCGACGTAGGGGATACCGAGCACTTCGAACAAGGCGCGGTAGGAGGTCATACCGGGGACGCAGAACATCTGCGGAACCACGACGGCGGGGTCCAGCGCGGCCAGGTACCGGACGGCGTCGGCTACCGGCATCGGCGTCGCCGAACGGATCGACTCGCGGCTGAGGTCGGTCGGAAAGCGCCACCGTCGGTCAGGCGTGACGTAGGCGATGTGGAACTCATACCGCGAGGTGTCGGCGGTCGCGTCCAGGCAGTCCTGGGCGTACAGACGGGACAGGTCGCCGAGGAACTCACTGACCGCAGAACCGGCAAGGTGCAGGACGCGCGTGGGCATCGTCAGTCGCCTGCCGCCTCGACGAGCTTGCCGATGTTGAAGTCGATGCGTATCCAGTCCTTGAGGTGCACCAGGTTCTGGACCAACAACGACGGGATCTGCAGGTGGTGGACCATCAGGAACGGCAGCGGATCGTTCCAGTCGAAGATGGCGTCCTTCCCGCGGGCAATGATCCGTAGGCGGGCGATGATGTTCGACGGCTGGGTCAGCAACCGCCACACCTCGTGATAGATCCAGTAGGTCGGCCGACTGCTCGGCAGCGGCTTGACGACGGGCCCGTCGCGGTCCAGATAGGCGCTCGCCAGGTCCGGGTGGTTGTAGAACATGGTGATCGCCGAATGCGTGCGCGGGTTGCACTCAATCGGGTACACGCTCCCGTCCTCGGCCTGAATGAAGTCGAAGCTGACCTGGCCGGTGAGCTTCAACGGCTCGACGAACCGCGTGACCCAGTCCTCGATCTCGGGGTTGTCGACCATCTCGTAATTGATCTGGAAGGCCGACGACTCGCAGCAGCAGTACACCTGGACCTTGCCGTCGCGGACGGTGCTGTGCGCGCAGTATTCCTGCCCCGGGACGAAAGCCTGCATGATCCACGGCGTGTCCTCGGAGATCGGCTTGGAGCGTACGAACGTTGCCGTCTCCTGGGGGGACGGCCGCGGCAGGGTGGTCAGGTCCAACCGGTGCACGGGGTCGTAGGGAATGCTCTTGAGGATGTAGAGGCTCTTCGCCTCGTCGAACTCGAAGCCTTCGACCTGGCCGGGCGCCGAGATGCGGTGGGCGTCGGGCACCGGCAACCCGAGCGATGCAGCGAGGGCGGTGAACTCGTACTTGTCGTCGAGAATGCGGATCATGTCCGGGTCGCAGTGCAGGACCTCGCAGTACGGCGAGAGGATCGGTTTGGCGAGGGCGTCGTGGTGGCTCGCGGCCGGACTGCAGACCGGCACGTACACGTCGACACCCTCGTCGCGGACGATCGTGAGCAAGGCGCCGGTGTAATCGGGTGACTGCGGCTTGGGGACGGTGTGGAAGCGGTCGACAGCGCGGGAGAACCTGTGCCCGGTGAACCGGTACTTGCTCGACTCGGCCAGGATGACCCGGTGGCCCGCCGCGTGGAACGACCGGGCGAGTTGCAAAGCTTTGGTCATTTTCCCGCCGCTGATGAGAATTGTCTTGGGTTGGGCAACGGCCTGTCCCGGCGCTGGGACGACCAACAGTCTGAGTAGTGCGACGGTGGTCAGCGCGAGGTTGAACGGCAGCGCGGCGAGCAGGAGATCCAGAACCCCTACGGTCTTCAGCACGGTCCGTATCCGCTGTCGACCTGCTCGGCGCTCAGGCACGCGGACCTCTCGGAGGCCCGCCGGTGCGGGGGGTCACCATGCCGCGATGCATCACCCGGTCGCCGAGGACGTCGGCGTGCTCGGCGCGGTGCAGGACGCATCGGTTGTCCCACATCACGACGTCCCCGGGTGCCCAAACGTGACGGTGGGTGTTGGCCGGGGTGGTCGAGTGGGCGTAAAGGTACGCGATCATGTCCTGCGCCCGCGCGTCGTCCATGCCGCTGATCGAGACACAGCGTTCCGGCGTGGACAGGTAAAGGGCGGTACGGCCGGAGATCGGGTGTTCTGCAAACACGGGATGCGCGGACGCTGTCTCGCCGTCGCCCGGGTCCACGCCCGTCACCACGTGTCTGATCGTGCGGTCCGCCAGCCGTGCCTGGATGTTGCGGGGGAGCGTCTCGTAGGCGCGGTACTGGTCGGTGAACAGCGTCTCCCCGCCGCTGGCGGGGATCGCGACGGCGCGCAGCGCGGTGTAGGCGGGTGGACAGCCCACGTAGCTGGTGTCCACGTGGAACACGCTACGCGGCGGCGTCGTGCGTCCGACGTTGCTGACCACGTTCAGGTCGGGAAAACGGGCCACCGGCGTTTCCCCCTTCGTGAAGGTGAGCTCGCCGAACTGCTTGAGGAAAGCAAGGAAGGCGCCGTCGTCGACGTCCTGGCCAGGCATTACGGCGACGCCGTGATTGGCGAGCAGGCCTTGCAGGTCCGCCACCGCATCGGCGGCGAGATCACCGAGTACCAGGTCGGTGATCTCGACTCCGATGGGGCTCAGGACGTCGTGGTGCATGGGGTCTCCTTGGGGACAGCCGCTGATTGGCGATGGGACGGCACGCCCGGTGTTACGGGGCTGCGCCGGTATCCGCCCTGCGGATGATGGTCAGGCCGTCCCGCAGCGGGATGATCACCTGTACGACGCGGGCATCCTCTGCGACGATCCGGTTGAACTCGGCGACCGCGTCTCCGTTGGCCGTCGACGCGGTAGAGCACCACGGTTGACCCTGCATCAGGGTGTTGTCCACGCAGACCACGCCGTGGGGCGCGAGCAAACCGGTGCCCAGCACGGTGGCCAGGTAGTCGGCATACCCGGTCTTGTCTGCGTCGATGAACACCAGGTCGAACGCCGCACCGGTTGCGGACAATTCGTCGAGCGTGCGCTGTGCGGGCCCCACTTTGACGACGATCTTGTGTCCGCTAGCGGACTTGCCGAAGCAGGCTTGCGCGAAGGCGGCGACCGCGGAGTCGATCTCGCAAGCGACCACGCGGCCGTCCTCGGGCAGCGCCTCGGCCATGGCGAGCGCGGAGTAGCCGGTGAACATGCCGATCTCGAGCACTCGCTTCGCCCGGCTCGCGTGCACGAGCATCTTCAGCAGCTGGCCCTCGACGTGCCCGGAGAGCATCTCCTGCTCGAGGTGACAGGCGTCGCCGGGGTGCCGGTTCCAGTCCTCAGCTCGGGTGCGCTGGGCGAGCAGTTCCAGCGCACCCGACTCAGGTGTAGTCCACCGGCTCAGGTAGGGGTCCAATCCGCTGGCCAGTTCGCAGGCTTCGGACAAATCGGCCTTCAACGACGGGTCGATGCCGTTGACGGCGTCAAGCTGATGGGCGAGTCGGTCGAGCCGGCTGGCGAGGATGCCCATCGGCGTCACCGGTCGCGGCGAGCCGGGTGCGGAAGTGACGGTCACGAAAGGACTCCTGCCTGCACGAGCGGGACGACGTCGGTCATGCGATGAACATGTCCTCGCCGTCTCCGCCGCGAGGGTAGCTGCGCACTACCTGTCGATGGATCGCCAGCATGCGTTCGAGCTCGTCGGCGGTCAGGTCGTTGACGAAGTGACAGGCTCCGATCGGTCGGGGGACGGCGGCCCGCAGCACACCGTCACGGGTCTGGACGATCGCGTCGGAGGCCTTTCGCAGCAGCTCGGGGGTGAGCTGATGGCTGTCCAGCGCAAGCCCGAGGCGGCTCATCAACCAGAAGATGCGGTCGCGCTCGCTGGCCGAGATGTATTCGCGTTGTTCGGCGACGGTGGTCGAGAGCGCCATGTCGATGTTGATCGCGTGGCCATGGAAGAACGGGACCTCTGGGGCCAGTTCCAGCACCGGGCTCCAGGTGTGGCCGAAGGCGATCACGCGGTCGAGGTCGAGCTCCTGCAAGTTGGGGACCTCCAGGCGCAGCATCGTCTCGATGGCGTCGTAGGTCACCCGGTGCGCGATGTCGCGCAGCTCGCGCGTCCCGTCCAGGTGGCCGAAGCGAGTCAGCAGGAGGTCCTCACCGTACTTCTCCAACAGTTCGAAGACGTCACTGTTGGCCACGGTGGAGATCTTGATCAGCTCGGCCATACCGTTGCGGACCTGGTCGATCGGGAGCGTCTTCAGGAACGAGAAGTCCAGGATCACCTTCTGCGACGCGTGGTACGCGCCGAGCCGGTTCTTGGACTTGCCGTGGTTGACGGCGACCTTGATCGAGACGCTGGCGTCGATGAGCCCGATCAGCGTGGTGGGAACCCGGATGTAGTTTGTGGAGCGACGGTAAGCCGCGCAGGCGAAGCCGGCGACGTCGGTGGTCAGGCCGCCACCGACCACCAGGACCGGTTCCTTGCGCAGCAGCCCGAATTCTCCGAACGCGTCAACGATGCGCTCTACCGTCCGCAAGGTCTTGTCGGTCTCTCTGATGACGACCGGGAGGATGGTCACGTCGATGTGGTGGTGTGCGAAGTAGGCGTGTATCTGCTCGCCGTGCAGGCCGTAAACGGTGTCGTCGACGACCATCAGGCAGCGTCCGAACGACCGGTAGCTGTCGGCGATCTCGGGGTTCTTGATCGCGAAAGCTCCGTCAACGTACAGCAGTGAGTAGTCGATCCGCTCGTAGGCCTCGACGTGAAATGCGGTGTCGGTTGCCGAAAAGGTCGACATGGTGTGATCGGTCATGCGTACTCAGGTCTCCAGTTCTACGTGCCGCCACGAGCTTCGCCCGATCTGAGCGGGCAATGTCCGGTGCTGAGAGCGTCTGCGACCTAGCTGCTGTGGAAAAGGTGCTGAAGTTCATCGACGTCGAGTCGGTCGACGCGGCGCTCGGCTCCGTCAAAGTCGAGTCCAGCAGTGTTCTCGTTGGGGAACGCGACGCAGGCGAGGCCTGCCGCTACGGCAGCCCGGAGTCCGCCGACGTTGTCTTCGATGGCGACGCAGTCGCCCGGCGCCTCGCTCAGGGTCTGTAGCGCGAGCGAGTAGGCCGCCTTGTCCGGCTTCGGCTGCTCGACGCTGGTCGCATCGACGATGACATCGAAATCCTGAGCTTGTACGTCGGGGGCCAGCGCGCCCAACAGCGCCGAGATGTTGTCGCGGGACGTCGTGGTCACGAGAGCGACCTTCCAGCCGTTGCTCTTCGCGCCCTGGATGGACTCGACGACGCCGGCGCGGGGTGACAGCTGACTGGTGGCCAGGTTCTCCTGAAACATCGTGGACTTCGTCTCATGCACGGCCTTGTCGTCGACGGTCTGCCCGAGCGAGTGTGCGTACTCGGCGATTCTTGCCTGGCCGCCGCTGACCGACAACATGGCGCGGTAGTCGTCCCGGTCCCACCGCCACCCGAGCCCGTGGGCCTCGAAAGCCTCGTTGAACGCTTGCCGTTGCAGTTCGGAGGTGTCGGCGACGGTGCTGATCGAGCCGAACAAAATAGCTGACATCGTGATGTTCCCCATTCCGGGTACGGCTGCGCTCTACAGTGAATTCGGTGGTGGCGATCGAGCCCGACGGGGCCGAAGTTGGTCAGTGCGAAGTATTCCACCGAAGGGCCCATCCCGCAGCCGGACTCGAGAGCGTGGTCCGCACGCGTGCCGACCCCATGCGGGCACGTGTCGACCAGGTGATCGGGTTGGATTCGGCGGCGGTGCCGGCGGAGCGTCCGGACGGTCCTTATCGCCAAACTGCGGGGTCCCGGTGTCTTCGCCGTTGCAGCGCGAGTTGGAGTTCGGTCAGCAACCGCCCCGCTGCATCGCCCAAGTTAATGCCGGTGATCTCTTCAGCCCGGCGCATCCGATAGCGCAATGTGTTCGGGTGGACCTGCAGGTCATACGCCGCCCGACGGACGTCGCCGCGGCGACCTCACCGAGGCCTCCGACCGGTGCCGCGATCGCAGCCCGAAGCGCGACCGCTGGCTGCTGTTCCAGGCGGGCGAGTACCTGGTGTGTCCACGAGGTCACCCGCCTACCGATTGGAATTGCGGGAACCTGGATTCCAGCAGTCGTGGCGGTCCGGCATCCGCCGATGACGAGTCGCGAATGCTCACGACCAGCCGTCGTTTGGTCCCGAACTGGTCGTCCGCAGGGACGTCGATCACGTCGTCGCTGGTGCGGAACGCGTCGAACACCGCGCCAAAAATACAGGTGTCGGTTCCGGAGCCGGCGAACTGTGCAAGCATCGTGGAGATCAGCTCAGGTTTGCCGTTGTTCTGCACGGGCGCAGCGGTAATCACATCGAGGTGGTGGTAGGCGGGGGCAATCTGCGTGTTCCCGGAGGGAACAGTTCCTCGCGCAACGACCAGGCCCTTGCCGCCGAGCAGGTTGATGGTCGGGTTTGCCGCGATGCCGCCGGGATGGGTCAGGTGGGTGTGCTGATCTGCGGGGCCCGGCCTGGGAGATATCGGTGGCGATCTTCGTCGGGAAGTACTGTTCGGCGAAGTCCAACGTTTGCTCGGCCAAGCTGCGCGCGAGTTCGTGGATGTCGGTGACCTCATCGGCTGCAGTGGTGAACGGTCGTCCGTCACGCGAGGTCGCGACCACTTCCCCCGGTGCCCCGATGCTGTTGTAGTTGCGCCAGGTGTAGAGCGGACCATTGGGGACAGCGGGAATCGCTTTGCGGTCCGGGCCGAAGATGCTCGAGGCCAACGGCTTGAAGAATGGTAGTTCGGTGATCTCATAGGGCAGCGGGAAGTCTTTGTCGCGACCGGGCCACCGCCGAATAAGCCGACGCTGGCCTGGAGAAGCGCAAGGGGTTCGGAGTTGTTGTCGAACAGCCCGCCGAGAAAGGCATCGTTGGTCAGCCGGAACTGTCTGATCGAGGGTTAGCCGGTCAATGCGGTCAGCAGGTCGCGGGAGAGCAGGATACCAGCGTGGTGTCCACGTTGACGCCTTCTGGCACACGCGTCGTCAGGACCGAGGGCTTGTCCGGTCCGAGCACAGCACCGAGGCCGGCGATACCGATGGTGTTCAACGTCTGCGGGCTGATCACTGCGGGTAGGAAGAGGGAACGGGGGATGGATCCGCTGGCGAGTGCGGTTTGTGTGGTGTCGTAGCCGGACTTCGGGGCCGGGACGCCTGCCGCAGCCATTACCGTCTGTTCGGCGCCGGACATCGACGTGGAGATGGTGGTGTCCAGTGCGAAGTAGCCGGAGCACTGGTCGGCGCCGGCGTGGCCGTCGAAGTCCCATTTGGCGAAGAATCCGGTGATCGTGCCGCCCAGGGAGTGCCCGCCACACAGCACCTTCTGCTTGCGCAAGTGCTGGTCGGGGAGCTCGGCGACCATCAGGTCGTACTCGTCTTCGACAGTCTGGGCAATGCCGATGTTGCCGAGCCAGGCGTTGTTGCTGTTGTCTTAGTAGCCGGCGAACGTCTTACCGTTGATCGACTGATGGTTGTAGTAGTAGTCGACCGCAACTTCGGCGTTGCGCGCTGCGAGCCCCGCGGCGATACCGGTGTGGTCTTCGAGGCAGTTCGAACGCCGGTCGAGCGCCCAGAACTCGATGTGCGTGCCCACTGCTGCGGCCGCCGCGACGGTGTTGCGGGCCTTGTCGGCGTCGGCCGAGGCTGCGGGACCGTTGACGTCGCGGTAGCGCAGCTAGGTCAGCCAGTCGCAGGCCGCCGGGTGGGCGCCCGCCGTCGCGGGAAGCGGAATCATCAGCTGTACCTCTGATTCGGCGACGCCGGTAACCGGTGAGCTGGTGGTGACCGGCCTTTCCACTCGCGCCGATGATGCGGTCACGGTGTCGGCGTACGCGCTGGGCACGAGCGCCAATCCGGCGGTGAGCAGGCTGACCACCAGGAGGGCTTGGCCGGTCGAACGTCGTCGGCTGTGTCGGTCCATTCGGGTTCCTCCCGAATCTGACGAGAGTGTGGCATACACCTGCTCCTCCCGATAGCTGCGCGGGCGGCCCTGAACCGACAAGTCGGTCACCAGCTGGACCTCAGTCCCGTGGGGCTACGTTTTCGGCGTCGATGTGGGTGGCCTCGGCGCAGAACTGCCAGAACTGCGTGCAGTCGTGCGCACTCTCCCTGGTGTGCGGCAGGTAGTGCGTGGGACGTGTGCGCCGGTCGTGCCAGAACTGTCCCGACGGTGGCGCGGGGGCAGTGGCGGCCAGCCAGACGATGGTGTCGGCGCCTTCGGCGGGTGTGCGCAGCAGGGGGCCGGTAAGTCGGTGGAAACCCGGCAGCGAGGAGGCCACGCCGGGGGTGTCGGCCCAGCCCGGATGCATGGCGTGCACGGTGATGTTCGTGGCCGCCCATCGATCCGCGAGGACGGGAAGTAGGGCGACCTGCATCCGCTTACTCCGGGCGTAGGCGGTTGCGCCCCGGTATTGGCCGTCGCGGTACTCGGGATCTGTGACGGGCAGGGCTTGGGTGTACATGCCCCCGGAGGACACGAAGATGACCCGCGCATCGGTGGACGCCGTAAGCGCAGGCGTGAGTTGTTCGGTCAGCAGGAGGGGACCGAGGACGTGGGTCGCGAGGGTGACTTCGTGCCCTTCCTCGCTCTCGGTACGGGACTCCGGAAGCGCACCGGCGTTGTGCACCAACACATCCAGCTGCTGCCCGCGCCCGGTGAGGTCCGCGGCGAAGGAGCGGACGGCGGCGCCCAGGTTGGAGACGTCGCACATCTCGACGCGAAGATCAGCGTCGGGCACCTCGGCCAGAACCTCGCGGCGGGCCTGCTCACCACGCTCGCGGTTGCGCACGGTCATCAGCACCGTCGCCCCCAGCCGGGCCATCCCGGTGCTGGTGGCTTTGCCGATCCCGGAGTTCGCGCCGGTCACGAGTGCCGTCTTGCCGTGCAAGGCACCGGGTCGGGGATCGCCCTGCGCCCAGCTACCTCGCCGGATCAGGTAGCCGAGGCGGGAGTAGCCGGGGACCACCGAGGAGTCGAGGGCGGTGTCGAGCAACGCGGTCACGGGCGGGCGGAGGATCATCGGATCAGTCTGCCCTGCACCCGTGCCCTACCATCGGCCTGTCCCAGGGCTGCCCTTGAACGGCCCGACCAGCTCTGTGGTGATCCACCCACCGTAGAAGCCCCCCGGCTGCGGCTGGACCTGCTCACCGTCGACTGTTACTTCGTCGAGCGGGCCGGCGTAGAGGGCGACGCGGTCGGTGAGCTCGGGGTAGCG
>JAABUK010001380.1_pt1 | contig 46486 bp, 32 predicted proteins | sample 5559141 | NCBI WGS metagenome assembly JAABUK01 (sample SAMN10711869, study PRJNA513367) | rock metagenome | isolation source: Antarctica rocks | place: Antarctica: Victoria Land, Pudding Butte nord | collected 2016-01-03 | reverse complement strand
GGAGTGTGACCGGAGGAATTTGATGAATAGCGTGATCAATCGTCGTGATAACAATACTTGAATTCTTTGAGGAAAACTTCCATTTGGAGTGGACCAAGAAACGGGGAGCAGCCCAGGTGGCTTGACCAGGCCCCGGTCGGCCAGGCGTTGCAGGGTGCTCACGGCGGGCGACTCCTCCGGGACGGCGGTCCTCCCATAGGATACACTCGAATGCCTCCGGGTTCGGCGGCGGGCTCATCTGCCCGTGGAGATTGAGGGGGGCGGGCGGATGGACAGGGTGATCCGCCCTGAGAAGCTCGCCCTCTTCGACGACCACCGGAGCCCGAAGGTCGTCGGCGAACTGAAGTCATCCCCGGGTGGCTGCTGCCCCAGGGCGTCTCCGGGGCGATCCAGAGGTGTGGCGGGACAGGCCCGTTCCGGGAACCGGGCAAGCTCGGGCCGTCATGCTCGACGAGTTCTCGAAGTCGGGCCCACCGATCGACGTGACCTTGGTGTCGTTCAAGGCGAGATGATCCCCCGACGATCGGCTGGCTGGCTCGAACGAACGGAAGGGACGATGGGATTCTACTCCCGGCATGTCTTCCCGAGGCTCTGCGATTGCCTGATGGGCTTGCCCGCCCTGGCCGGGCTGCGCAAGGAACTCCTGGCCGACGTCGGGGGCGAGATCCTGGAGGTCGGCTTCGGCACCGGCCTGAACCTGGCCCACTATCCCGAGCACGTCCGCAGGATCACCACGGTCGATCCCAATCCCGGCATGAACAAACGGGCCTTGAAGCGGATCGCCGCTAGCGGAATCGAGGTGGACCAGCGGGAACTCGGCGGCGAGTCTCTCCCGTTCGGCGACGGGACCTTCGACCGCGTGGTGAGCACCTGGACGATGTGCAGCATCCCCGAGGTCGATCGGGCCCTGGGCGAGGTCTACCGGGTGCTCAGGCCGGGCGGTCGGCTCGTCTTCCTGGAGCACGGGCTGAGCGAGGCCCCCAAGGTCCGGGCCTGGCAGCGGCGACTCAACCCGATCGAGCGGGTCCTGGCCGATGGGTGCCGCCTGGATCTGGACGTCGAGGCGGTCGTCCGGTGCCGACCATTCGAGCGGGTCGAGGTGGAGCGATTCGAGATGGAGCGGGTGCCCAGGACCCACGGGACGATGTACCGGGGCTTCGGGGTGAAATAGCCGCCTCCGGCATCGCCGATGGACCTGCCGCCGTCGGGCCGGGGGATGGATCGGCGTCGGCTGGACGACCCGACCGTCCGGGAGGCTCGTGCGACAAGCCGGCGGTGCCGGTGGCGGTATGGGCGGATCGTGCCGGGGTGTTGGACCTGACGGGCTTTCGGCACCGGCTGACGGCGATGACGCCGTGGTTCACGCCGAGCGACCCCGAGGGGCCGGTGATCCGCCGACACCGATCCTACATCCAGGTATCTGGATTGTCCAGGGCCAACCCCGGCGACCGATCCGTGCCCGACCCCGCCGGGCTCGCCGGACCCGCTCCACGCCGGGCTGGCAACGCCGGCACGCCCGCCGTAGGATCGTGCGTGATGACGCCAAGGCCCCCGACATGGACGAGGGCACGGGACGGAGCCGAGACGCCTCCGAGGACCCACCACGAGGGCGGCCCCATGAGCGACCCCAGCAGAGCCCGGCACGCGCACCCGCACGCCTTCGCCGGCCTCAACCCGACGGGGCGGGAGGGCCTGGTCGTCGCCGGCCGCCGCAACATGCTCAAGGCCGGGCTGGCGGGCCTGGCCGGGCTCAGCCTGGCCGACCTGCTCCGGTTCCGATCCCAGGCGTCCGAGGTTGGGACGCCCATCCGGGGGAACAGGTCGGTCATCCTGCTCTGGATGGCCGGCGGCCCCAGCCAGATCGACACCTGGGACCCCAAGCCCGACCGGCCGCTCCAGAACCGTGGCCCCTTCGGCGTCATCCCCACCAGGCTGCCCGGCGTCTTGCTGTGCGAGCACCTGCCGAAGCAGGCGGCCATGCTCGACAGGTTCACGATCCTCCGCTCGGTGGACTGTCGTCACAGCAACCACGAGCCCAACAAGGTCTTCCAGACGGGAAACCTGGAGGCAGAGCCCCGGCTCGGCCCCGCCGGTGACATGTACCCGGCCATCGGCTCGGTCGTCGCCAGGCATCACGGCCCGAACCGGCCGGGAATGCCGCCCTACGTGGCGTTGCAGACCTCCCGGAGCCACGTCGCCTACGGCGGGCACCTGGGCCGGGGGTACGACCCGTTCATCGCCAATGGGGCGACCAGGCTGCCGATCTACACGAACGTCGGCGAGGACACCGGCCGATCGACCGGGGCCGACTTCTTCAAGCTCCCGGCGGGCCTGACCCAGGAGCGGCTGCTGGACCGTCGGGCGTTACTCTCGGACCTCGACCGGCTCCGTCGGGAGATCGACCGCTCCGAGGCCATCGAGGCGATGGACCGCCATGGCCGGGAGGCGGTGGAGATGCTGGTCGGTCGCCGTGCCCAGGCGGCCTTCGACCTGTCGGGCGAAGATGGGTCGGTCCGGGATCGCTACGGCAAGCACCTCTGGTGCCAGCAGGCGCTCCTGGCCCGGAGGCTGGTCGAGGCGGGTGTCGCCTTCGTCACGATCGACCTGAGCTACCACCCGGCCTCGGGCACCTGGGACAACCACGGCGACAACATCCCGCCGTATGGCGGCATCGGCAAGGGCCTCGGGCCGCTCCTGCCGATCTTCGACCACCTGATCACCACGCTGGTCTCGGACCTGGAAGGGCGGGGCTTGCTGGACGACGTCCTGGTGATCGCCATGGGCGAGTTCGGCCGGACGCCGATGATGGGCACCCAGGGCAGCACGGACGGTCGCAACCACTGGCCGAACGTCATGTCCATGGCGATGGCCGGCGGCGGGCTCCGGCACGGGCAGGTGATCGGGGCGACCGACCAGGATGGCGGGTACATCAAGGACCGGCCCGTGACGCCCGGCGACCTGGCGGCGACGATCTACCGCCACATGGGCGTGCCGCTCGACGCCACCTACCCGGACGGTTCCGGTCGTCCCCGGTCCATCGTCGAGCACGGCAGCCCGATCGCCGAGTTGTTCTGAGCGGCCCGGAAGCGTGGGCGGGCCTCGATCGCGTGTCGAAACCGGAAGTTGGCGGCCGACTGCTCACCACCGAGAGGGACAGCCATGAGGATCGTCGTTGCATTCCTGATCCTTGCCGCCTCGGCCTGCGCCGCCGAGCCCCGGGTCCACCGAGACCTCCCCTACGCCGGCACGAAAAACAAACGGCAGACCCTCGACGTGTATGCCCCGACCGAGGGCAAGGGGCATCCCGTCGCCTTCTGGATCCACGGCGGCGGCTGGCAGGCGGGCGACAAGGGTGAGGTGGACGGGAAGCCTCCGGGCTTCGTGGATCGGGGCTACGTCTTCGTCTCGGTCAATTACCGCCTGTTCCCCGAGGCGACGATCCAGGAGATGGCCGGGGACGTGGCCAGGGCGCTGCATTGGGTCCACGACCACGCCGGGGACTACGGAGGCGACCCCGACACGATCCTCGTGACGGGGCATTCCGCCGGGGCACAACTGGCGGCGCTGGTCTGCACCGACGACCGCTACCTGAAGGCCGAGGGGCTGTCCCTCTCGAACATCAAGGGGTGCGTCCCGGTCGATGGCGACACCTACGACGTGCCGGTCCAGGTCGGGACCGTCGAGGAGCGGAGGGCCAGGAGTTACCGTCAGAAGTTCGGCGACGAGGCGAGCCAGAAGGAGTTGTCCCCGATCACCCACGTCGCCACGGGCAAGGGCATCCCCCCATTCTTGATCCTCCACGTCGCCGACCATCCCGAGACCAGGGGACAGTCGCAACGCCTCGTCAAGGCGTTGAAGGAGGCGGGCGTATCGGCGACGGCCTACCCCGCCGAGGGCAAGAACCACGGGACGATCAATTCGGACCTGGGCAGGCCGGGCGACGTGCCGACGAGGGCGTTGTTCGAGTTCCTGGAAGGGGCGTTGAAGAAGTGAGGAGGATCGTCATGGAAGACAACATCTTCGCCCCCGGCCCAACCCCGAACACCGTCAGGACCTCGGACGGCAGGGTCGGGAATTTCCGATGAAAGGGCCTTTGGGATGCAGCTTCCGCTCGAAGACGCCGATCGCTTCTTCCGCCTCCACCGGAGCCTGATGTTCTTCGTGAACCAGAAGCTCAAGGTGATCGACGAGGAGGTCGCCACGCCCGAGAAATACTCGGGCCTGCCCCCGGAGACCCGGTTCAGGGTCCATCAGGCCCTCGTCGATCACCGAGAACTGATCGACACGTTCGCCGACGAGAACCCGTTCCATTTCGACGAGGCCGACCTGGGGATCGTCCGGTCGTGGAAGCATCACGTCTCGGGCACGTTCTACGCCTTCCGCCAACTGAGGCCATACATGGTCTTCCTGTCCACGACGGAGCCGGTCGTCGCCTACGGCGTCGTCGCCCTGTTCGACCCGTTCGTGGCGGTGATCGGGCCGTACCTGCCCCGGATGATCAAGACGACGTTGCTCCCCTTCAAGGGCCGGATCGTCTATGACGGGCTGGTCAGCGCGTACAACATCACGTTCGGGGCCGGGATCAGGCGGCGGCTCGACGAGGAGTACAAGGAGGCCAAGGAGGGGTCCGGGATCGTGACGACGTTGCCGCCGCCCGCCCCGGTGGATGTCCCGAGGGTCGGAAGGGAGCCGACGCCCAGGAAGCGGGCGGCCGGGGGAGGCAAGCCTGGCGGAACGGCTTCGTCCAAGGAAAAGGGCCAGCAGGCGCACGATCGGATCGTGGCCCTGGCCGACGCCTTCTGCCGTGACCATCTCGACGCCGAGTACGGGGCCTTGTGCCGGAAGCTGGCCGGTGTCCTGGCCCGCAAGCGGCCCTCGCCGCTGACCCGAGGCAGGCCCGAGTCGTGGGCCAGCGGGATCGTGCGGGTCGTCGGCTGGGCGAACTTCCTCGGCGACCCATCGCAGCCGCACCACATGAAGATGACCGACATCGACGAGGAGTTCGGGATCTCGGAGGCGACCGGATCGGCCAAGGCGACGGTAATCCGCAAGTTGCTCAAGATCCACCCGTTCGAGGCCGAATGGACGCTGCCGAGCCGGATGGACGACAACCCACTGATCTGGATGCTGGAGGTCAACGGCCTCATGATGGACATCCGCAGGTGTCCGAGAGAGGTTCAGGTCGTCGCCTTCGAGAAGGGATTGATCCCGTATATCCCCGCCGACCGGGCGAGCGATCACGCCGAGGAGTAACCCTTGGCCCAACCCAGGAAACCCTCGGCGACTCCCCGGTTCAAGGTCGGGGACATGGTTCGGATCGAGCCGGGCGTCCCCGACCCCGACTTCGCCGATATCCCCCCGGGCGGCGGGGCGGGGACGATCGAGGCCTTCGAGGAGGTCAAGGACCGGATCGACTGCGAGGTCGGATGGGATCGGAAGGCCCTCGATGCCATGCACCCGGTCTACAAGGAGCGTTGCGAGCGGGACGGCCTGGAACTGAGAGGTTATCCGGGAACGATTCCCGGTCGGGGTGATGGGTTATGACATATCGGTGATGGTTGATAAGTGCAAGACGCCCGGCGAATGCCGGGGTCCACGGTTCGGATCCGGGACCATTTATCAGCCATAAACCATTTGCCATTCCTCGTTTTCATTCCCGGATTGCCTCTGAGTCGATGTGGCTGGGGGACGACAACCTCGAACCCGACGACGCCACCCTGGTTCCCATCGAGCAGCCGACGAAGATCGCCACGCAACCGCTGTCGGGGAAGGACCAGGACGATCGGGTCCGCATGGCGCTCGGGTTGACCCATGACGATCCGCCCCCCGAGATCAGCGTCGAGACCCTCCAGGACCACTGCAAGCGGCGGAAGATCGAGTTCACGCGGTCACGCCCGTACAGGAAGAACGACCAGGCCCGGATCGAGCGGAAGAATGGTCCAGTGATCCGCCGGTTCGTGGGCTCCCGCCGGTCCGCCGGCCTGATCGCCGGCCAGTGCCTCGCCCGCGTTTATCGGATGATCCGATCGTATGTGAATTACTCCCGCTCCTCGACCAATCGAGGGATTCACGAATGATGTTCAGATATGATAATGTTCATTATAAACGGCGTTGGAGGGCCGCTCGCGTGGTCGGGATTCAGGACTCGGGGACATGGACGGGCTGGCCGGCGGCACCTCGGCCGGAGGGCATTGGATGTCGACAAGGAAGGGGCCGCTCAGGATTCGGGACGAGGGAGCCGGGCCGATTCCGGGGACGTGGAACGGCGGCAGATCGAGGGGTTTTGGCCCTCGGTTTCCTGGTAACATTTCGAGTGAGGCAACACGAACCGACGACGGCCTTCCAGGGTCGTCACTCGGGCGAACTCCTAGGGCAGGCGGAGCCTCGCCCATTTCTCGACGAACCCGGGCCGGTCGAAGACCTCCGGGTTGACCAACCCGCGCGGGACCTGGCCGAGCGCCAGGTCGAGCATCCCGCCGCAGGCCGCCCGGCCGATGTCGCGGAACAGCTCCTCCGTCCAGGCGATGCAGTGCGGGGCCAGCAGGACGTTGTCGAGCGAGCCGAACCGGTGCGGCCGGGTGACCGGCTCCTCGGCGAAGCAGTCGAGGGCCGCCCCCGCGATCCGGCCCCCGGCCAGGGCGTCGAACAGCGCATCCTCGTCCACGATCCCGCCTCGGGCCGTGTTGATCAGGTAGGCGTCGGGCCTCATCATCGCGATCTCCCGGGCGCCGATCAGGCCCCGGGTCCGGTCGGTCAGCGGGCAGTGGATCGAGACGAAGTCGGCCGAGGACAGGAGGTGATCCAGCGGGACGGGGCGGACCCCCGACGCCCCGGCGGCCCGGGGGTCGAGGAACGGGTCGAAGGCCAGGGGCGGATTCATCCCGAACCCGGCGAGCAGGCCCACCGTGGCCCGGCCGATCCCCCCCAGGCCGACCGCGCCGAAGGTCCGCCCGCGGAGCTCCCGGCCCATGTACCGCGACCGGTCGTCCCAGCGACCGGCGCGGACCAGGAGGTCCTTGATCCGGACCTGGTGCGTCAGCGCGAGCATCCAGCCGACGGTCGCCTCGGCCACCGGCCGGTCGACCGCGCCGGCGGTGATGAAGACGGCGACGTCGGCGATGGTGCAGGCCCCCACGTCGACGGCATCGTATCCGACCCCGAACCGGCCGATCGCCAGGAGGTCGGGGGCCCGGGAGACGGTCTCCGGGGCGACCGCCGGGGTCAGGACGATGACCCCTTGCACGCCCTCGACCTGGTCGGGCCCGATCGGGGTCCGGTGCTCGTCGAGCCGGGACCACTCGATCCGGTCGTGGCCGTCGAAGGTCGACAGGCCGATGTCGGGGTATCGGGACGACCCGTCGGGGGCGAAGAAGTCGGCGGTCAGGGCCACCCGGAACCGCCCCGGCGATCCGGTCATGTCGACCCCCCGTCGCGCCAGGGGTCGCCCTCGACGGTCGCGCAGCGCTCGTTGACCGCGATCCGGTCGGGCGAGGGGCCGGCGTAGACCCAGAGCATGGCCATCGGGGCGGCCGACTCGTTGACGAAGTAGTGGACCCGCCCGCGCGGCTGGAGGGCGGTCGCCGCGCCCGTCATGGCGAACCTTCGCCCTTCGACGACGCAGGTGGCGTCCCCCTCGATGATGCAGATCGACTCGTCGAAGTCGTGGAAGTGGGCGGGGAGCCGGCCGCCGGGCTGGAACAGGCCGTAACCCCCGCTCATCTCGACCCCCGGGACGAGCGACCCGTTGAAGAAGTCGATGAACGACGTCCCCGGCCCCGCCTCGGATCGGGCCGCGGTCCGGAACCGGTTGACCCGCTCGGCCCCCTCGACTCCCCGGGACCCGGCCGGCATCGGCCGGGTCGGGGAGGAGGCGTCGACGAGGGTCCGGGTCGGCGTCTCGGAGGCCAGGGCGATGTGGAAGACCGCCGGCCCGCCGGCCGACAGGTTCCGGGCGCCGTGGGCCAGCCCTCGGGGGATCACGACGTTGTCCAGGGGCCCCAGCTCGTACTCCCGGCCCTCCACCGACATCGTCGCCCGCCCCTCCAGGAGCGTGATCGACTCGGTGAACGGGTGGGTATGGGAGGTCAGCACGGCGGATGGCCCGAACGTGACCAGGCCCGTGGTCAGGCCCCGGGCCCCGTTAAAATCGCCCACCAGGCCCTCGAACCGGATCCCCGGCTCGATCTCCTTGACCTGGCCCGAGCCGACCGGCGTGGAGACCTCCGGGCGATCGGGCCGGAACCGCTCGGGAGGCCGGGAAAGCGGGGCGTCGGCCCCCCCGACCCGGAAGCCCGACCCGATCCGACGGTCCCGGCCGACCGCGGCCAGGGATTCGTGGATCGACCGGAGCAACAGCCCGCCGTCGAGGCCCAGGGCGATCATCCGGAAGCCCTGATCGAGGCGCCGGGCGAGGTCCTCGATCCCCGCGGCCACGACCCCGCAGTGCTTGCCGGACGCCCGGACCTCGTCCTTGACCGCCAGGAGTTGCCCGGCCACCCCGGGCCCTTCCCATTGCCCCCGGAAGCCCGCGGTGGCGGAGAAGTCGGCCGGCCCGAGCAGGAAGACCTCCACCCCGTCGACCCGGCACATCGCCGACACCTCCCCGGCGGCCCGGACGGTCTCGATGATCGGCACCACGAGGACGTGGTCGTTGGCCTCGGCGGTGTGCTCGGCCAGGCATTCCCCCCAGCCGGTGGCCCGCTCCGCCCCGATCCCGCGGCACCCCTCCGGCGCGTACCGGGCGAACGAGACCGCCCGTCGGAGCTGCTCCTCGGTCTCCACCCACGGGACCACGACCCCGTCGGCCCCGACATCCAGCGCCCGCTTGATCAGGCCCCGGTCCAGGTCGGCGACGCGGACCATCGCCACGGTCTCGCCCCGGACGGCGGCCCGGACGTGCTCGGCCACCTCCTTCCAGTCGAGGTGGCCGTGCTCGGCGTCGATCACCACCCAGTCCAGCCCGAGGGCGACCGCCATCTCGGTCACCCCGGGCGATTCCAGCGTCACCCAGAGGCCGTAGACCGCACGGCCCTCGGCCAGCTTCTCGCGGAATTTGCGGATCGCGGTCGTGTTCATTGGGGGCCGACGTCTCCGGTGGCCCGGCTCCCGGAGCGGGTCGGTTGCGGACCCGACGGCGGCGGCCCGGGATGTCGTCCCATTGTTCATCGAACCCGACCCGCGTCAAGCCTCTCCCCATCCCGGCCGATCAGGGGGCGGGGCGGATCAGGGGCGCGATCAGGTCGTGCCAGGCGCTGTAGAAGGCCACGGCCGAGATGGCGAAGAAGGCGAGCCAGGTGATCGCCTCGGTCAGGAAGAGCGGGGCGACGCGCCGATCGGCGTCGCGACGGCCGAGGTACAGGGTCGCCCCGGCGATCAGGGGGAGCATCATGGCCTGCGCGTATCCGCCGACGGCGACCAGCCCCTTGGGCTCGCGGAAGGCGAAGTACAGGCCCAGGGACAGCAGGGGATAGACCACGCAGAACGCCCGGATCGTCCGGTCCCGCGACCGGGGCGTGGCCTGTCGCCAGATCCCGGCCAGGTCGAGGAAGTCGGCCGTCAGCCGGCTGTTGGCGGCCGTGGCCACGTACAGGGTCTTGAACAGGACCGCCCAGGCGCCGATCAGGAAGACCTCGCTCGTCCATTTTCCGAGAGGCCGGACGTACATCGACGACAGGACCTCGATCATCGTCTTCCCTTGGGGGACCAGCCCTTGCGGGTGGAGGACGGCCGCGCCCAGCAGGTAGAATGCGACCGTCGCCACGGTGAAGACCACCATGCTGACCCAGGCGTCCAGTTGCATGACCTTGAGCCAGCCCCGGGCCCGGCGGGCCCACCCCTCGTCGTCCGACCGGGGCCCGGCCGCCCGCGCATATCCCTTCTCGATGCACCAGTACGGGTAGGCGAACAGCTCGGAGGCCCCGACCCCGGTGATCCCGAACGTCGAGACCGCCAGGGCGATCCCGGTGGCCGGGAGCGTCAGGTCGAACCCGTGCCGGACCTCCTCCCACCGGACCGGGTAATCCGTCCAGGGCAGGCCGAGCACGCAGGCCAGCGTCATCAGGGTCACCAGCGCGACCAGGGCGGTCGTCACCCGCTCCAGCCGCCGATAGCCGCCCGAGAGCAGCAGGACGATGGCGGCCAGCGCCGTCATCGTGGCCCAGAAGTGCTCGGGATGCTCGACCAGGAACGGGCCCCAGGCGGGGACGATCCCGCCGGCCCAGCCCGCCACCCGCGCCGAACCGCCCGGGAAGGCCATGTGCGCGGCCTGGCCGACCAGCCCCTCCATGGCGGCGATCTGCGCCTGGGTGGTCAGCATCATGGCCAGCCAGAGCCATCCCATCCACGACGTCCCCAGCCGGGGTCCCGGCAGCGAGTCGAAGGCGGCCAGCGTGGTCTTGCCGTGGACGATCGCGTACCGCCCCAGCTCGGTCTGGATGAAGACCTTGATCACGCAGCTCAGGAGGATGAACCAGAGCAGGACGTAGCCGTGCGACGCCCCCAGCCCGGTGGTCGCGATCAGTTCGCCCGTGCCGACGATCGAGCCGGCCAGGATCAGCCCCGGCCCGATCTGCCGGAGCGCCCGGCCCAGCGACGTCGGCGGCTCGCGGGTCGCATCCGGAGGCTTCGGATCGGGCTCGACGACGGCCGCCGGGACCGGGCGGGCCGTCGCCCCCGGGCCGGCCTCGGGGGGCTCGACGTCGTACGGATCGATCGGGGAGGGGGTGTCCATGGGGCCATCCTATCGGGGCCGGCGCGCCGGGGCCACCGTCCCGATCCGCCCGGATCGCCCCGGCCCGGCCGGAAATCCGGGCCGGGTGGCGCCGCGATGACGCTCTCTCAGGGTAGGAGGCAATCAAGACAGCGGCCGGATCAGCTCCCCCTCGCGATCGGACCCACCCTGGCTACCTCACCCAACCCTCCTCATGTTTCCCCGCCCGACTTCTCGCCGCAAGGAATTGTCCAAACATGCTTCACGCATCAATCGCCGATGGGACCGCGACCGCCCTCCTGGCCTACCTCGACCCGGGCAGCGGGAGCATGCAGCTCCAGATGCTGCTCGCCGGCCTGCTCAGCGGGGCCTACTTCGTGAAGGCCTACTGCTCGCAGGCCCGGGACCTGTTCCGACGCCGCTTCTGCAAGGGCGCCTGACGGGTTCCGGGGCCGCATCGATCTCCCGATCACCACCGCCGCGAGTCCGCGCGATGTCGACGCAGATTTCCGCCGGGCCGGGCCCCGAGCCGGGCGGCCCTCGGCCCGACCCGTGGGTGCTGCACCCGTTCCTGATCGTCTCGTTCCCGATCCTCTCGCTCTACGCCCACAACGTCTACGAGCTGCCGATCCGGGCGATGGCGGCCCCGATGGCGACGGCCCTGGGCACGACGGCGGCCCTCTGGCTGGCATTCCGGTCCAGGACCCGCGACGCCCACCGGGCCGGGCTGGCCACCTCGCTGCTCGTGGCGCTTTTCTTCGGCTACCGGAGCATCTACCAGGCCGCCAACGCGACCTGGTATTACCTCGGCGATCTCTGGGTCTACCCCCAGTTCCCGGCCCCCCCGTCGCTGGTGATCGGGCTGGAGGTCGCGGCGGCCGTCGGGGCGATCGCGGTGGTCTTCCGCCGGCGGAAGGACCATCGGGCCTGGACCTCCCGGCTGAATGCCTTCGCCCTGATCCTCGTCGCCATCCCGGCGGCCGGGGCCCTGGTCGCGCGGCTCCGCGAGCCGGCCGGCACCGCCCGCGTCGAGGCGTCGGCTCCCGTATCGAGCCCGATCCCGGGCCGGTCGCCCGACATCTATTACATCGTGCTCGACGGCTACGCCCGATCCGACGTGATGAAGGACCTGTACGGGTTCGACTACGAGCCGTTCCTCCGCCGCCTGGAGGGGCGGGGCTTCTTCGTCGCCCGTCGGAGCGAGGCCAATTACTGCCAGACCCGGCTGTCGCTCGCCTCGTCGCTCAACGGCGACTACCTCGACCGGCTGATCGAGCCGGGGGGCCGCGACCTCCTGCCGCTGTCGGGCCTGATCAAGGACAACATGGTCATCCGGTCGCTCCGGCCGCGCGGCTACAAGTTCGTCACCTTCTCGACCAACTTCGAGCCGACCGACTTCCCCGAGGCCGACCTGTTCCTCACGCCCGGCGGGACCCCGCCCGACTTCCAGCGGCTCCTGGTCGACATGACCCCCTTGCGGCCCCTGCTCGCCACGACGAGGCTGGACGACGCCTATCAGGCGCATCGCGACCGGACCCTGTTCCTGCTCGACCAACTCCCCTCGATCGCCCGGGTCGAGGGGCCGACGTTCACGTTCGCCCATATCGTCAGCCCGCATCCGCCCTTCGTCTTCGGCGAGGACGGCGAGGACGTCAGCCCCCGGGCGACCGGGCCGATCCCGGCCGACTCCCCGAAGTTCGGCACCGTCGACTATCTCCGGGAGGCCTACCGCAAGCAGGCCGTCTACATCACCGGCCAGGTCGACAGGGCGATCGACCGGATCCTGGAGGCCTCGCCCGAGCCCCCGATCATCATCCTCCAGTCCGACCACGGGTCCTGGCTCAACTACCACCCCGACGACGTCGACCGGACCGACCTCCGCGAGCGATTCGGCGTCCTGAATTGCCTCCTGATCCCCGGCCGGAAGGCGGAGGGTCTCGCCGACGACCTCGCGCCGGTGAACAACTTCCCGGTCGTGCTCAACCAGGCCTTCGGGGCCGGGCTGCCGATCCGGGAGAACCGGAGTTATTTCTCGACCTTCAGCGATCCCCTCGTCTTCACCGACGTGACCGAGAGGCTCCACTCCGACCGCGAGCGGTCGCGTCGATTCACGCCGCCCGCGAAATACATCGGCCTGACGAAGTGACGGCCCCTCGGGGGCGTCCCCCGGCCTACCTCCCGATCAGGACGAACGGGGCCCAGTGCAGCGGCGGCTCGCCCGCCTCGATCATCTTCAACTGAGCCGCCCGGAGGGCCTCCGGCGACGACTTCCCCGACTTCAGCCCGGCGTACACGTCGGCCATCAGGTCGGCCGTCGAGGCGTCGTCGACCGCCCAGAGGCTGCACAGCACGCCCCGGCTCCCCGCGTACAAAAACGCCCGGGCCAGGCCGCTGACCCCCTCGGCCCTGAGCTGCTTCCCCTGTCCGGTCTGGCAGGCCGAGAGCGCCACCAGGTCGGCGTTGAGCCGGAGGTCGGTCACCTCGTCCGCCCTCAGGGTGCCGTCCTCGCCCTCGGCGTTGCCGACCTGCGACAGGACCAGGCCCGGACGGACCCCGTCGCCGGCCCCCAGGACCCCGTGGCAGGCGAAGTGGACGTAGCGATACCGGGCCAGCGTCCCGTCGGCCGAGAGTCGCCTGACCGCCGCCTCGGTCGCCTCGGGCCCCGTCAGCCGATCGCCCGACCCGGACCCCATCAGCCCGGCCAGCCGGTCGACCTCGACCCCCGAACCGGCCAGCCGCCCGAAGGCCGCCCCCCGGGCCCGGGCCGCGAGCCGGATCGGCCCGGCCGAAGCCTCCCCCCCGGCGGCCAGCCGGGGGTCGGTCGCCGAGTACACCGGGTCGCCCATCGCCCAGAGCCCCCGGTCGGTCGCGGGCCGTTCGCCCTCCCATCGGCGGATCATGTGCAGGGCCGTCAGCGACGGGGCGTAGCGGATCGAATGCCCTTGGACCAGGAATCGCGGCCCGCTGTCGCCGCCCGGCTCGGCCAGGATCTCGAAGGGGAGAAGTCCGAGCACGCCGCCGGGCACGATCACCAGCCGCTTGCCGGCGATCGCCCCGGCCGCCGGGGCCAGCAGCATCCGGTAGGCCGCCTCCCCGCGCCCGAGGGTTGCGTCGGCGTCTTCCAGGACCCTCCCTTGCGTCAGGGCCGTCACCACCTCGGCGATCTCGGCGGCGGGTGGCAGTTCGTGGACGGCCAGGCCATCCGTCGCGGCCTCGTCGCGTGCGGAGAGGACCACTAGGGACGACGCATCGGTCCCGAGGACATAGAGCAACGCGACCTCGTCGTCGGCCAGGCAGGCCCGGGCCTCGGCAACCGAGCAGGGGCGGGGGTGCTTCAGGGCGGCATACTGGGGATGATCCCGCTCCATCCGGGCGACCAGGGCCCGCCATGCCCCCTCGGCCTTCTGGCGGTCGAGGAACAGCCGCTCGACGGTGTCCTTGTCCCGCTTCTCGAAGGGCTTGCCCTGCTCGCGTGCGATCCGGCCGTCGATCTCGCGGACCTCGGCCGTCAGACGGGCCTCGTCGGCGAGCGTGGCGGGGTCGACCCGGCCGCCGGCGCTGGCCCGGGAGCGCCCCAGGCCCTCCAGGAAGACGCGGGCGGACCCGCGCTCGGCGAACGCCAGCGCCTCCCGCAAGGGGGCGGTCGTCCCCGAGGTCGCTGCCAATCGGGCTGAGGCCCCGACGGCGCGGGGGAAGAGTTCGGAGACGTCCTCGGCGTTGCGGACCTTGTCGTCGTCGCGAGAGTAGTCGTCGCGGAGGCGGTCCAGGGCCTCGGCGGCGGCGCGGTAGTCGGCCAGGGCGGCGCGAAGGCCCGCACCCGCGTCGGGACCGGGGTGGAGCTCGCGGAGCCGGCCACGCCTCAGGAAGATTCGGGGGGCGAGGGGGTGTGGCGTCGTGGGATATCGCGGAGGATCGCCCGGCTCGTCCGCCACGGGCATCATCCCGAGGGCGGCGAGGGCGTGGTTGTAAGCCTCCAGGGACTTCGCGTGCTCCCCCTGTCCGCTATAGACGTTGGCGATCGTGTTGTAGCTGGCGGCGACGTCGGGGTGGCGCTCGCCCAGGGCGGCGCGGCGGATCTCCAACGCCTTGAGGAAGGCTTCCAGGGCCCGGGCGTGCTCCCCCTGGCGGCCGTAATTGACCGCGATGTTGTTGTAGCTGCCGGCGACTTGGGGGTGGCGCTCGCCCAGGGCGGCGCGGCGGATCTCCAACGCCTTGAGGTGGGCTTCCAGGGCCCTGGTGTGCTCCCCCTGGGCGTGATAGACGACGGCGATGCCGTTGTAGCTGTCGGCGACTTGGGGGTGGCGCTCGCCCAGGGCGGCGCGGCGGATCTCCAGCGCCCTGAGGTGGGCCTCCAGGGCCCTGGCGTGCTCCCCCTGGTCGCGATAGACGAGGGCGATGTTGTAGTAGCTGGCGGCGACGTCGGGGTGGCGCTCGCCCAGGCCGGCGCGGCCGATCTCCAGCGCCTTGAGGTGGGCCTCCAGGGCCCTGGCGTGCTCCCCCTGGGCGCCGTAGATGACCGCGATGTTGTTGTAGCTATTGGCGACGTCGGGGTGGCGCTCGCCCAGGGCGGCGCGGCGGATCTCCAGCGCCTTATGGTGGGCTTCCAGGGCCCTGGCGAATGCGGCCCTTCCTCCCAGAACAGCGCCGATCTCGTTGTAGCAGGCCGCCTGCCAGGTCCGCTCCTCGCACGAGAGGAACCGGCGGGCCGCATCCTCCAGCAACGCGATGCCCCCGTCGGCGTCCCGACCCCGCAGGGCCTCGAACAGCGTGGCGAAGGCCCCGGCCCTCCCGTCGTCGGCAACATCGCCCGCGACCCGCAGCAGGGTGACCAAAGCCTCCTGGTGATCGCCGGAAACCACTTGCCATCGGGCGATCAGGGCGTCGGTCACCGCGGGGTTCAGCGTGGCGCGGTCGGCTACGATGGCTGCTCGAAGTTTCTCCTGATCCCCAATCCTCAGGCGGATCGGCCCTAATCCCAGAAGTCCCCGTTGCGATTGGAGCCCCCCCGCAGCCACGCATCGCCGGATCAGGCTATCCAGAGCCGTATCTCCGGCCGGGGTTGGCTTCGGGTAGTCCTGGGCCGTCGACGGGCGGGCCACGGCCAGCCCCAGGGCCGGCAAGATGATGCATCGCTTCATCGCAATGATCCTCCCATCCCTTCCAGACCTGGGGACCCGCCATCGGCCCGGACGCCCAGTGTAACCCGGCGGAGGGTCCGGTTGCGGCGCCCTGCTCGGGAAAGTGAATTTCCGCAACATCGGGGAGAAAGGCTGATAGTTCGCGTCCGGCGGACCGGAATATATCGGACGGACTCGCCATCCCATCCGTCGCCCCCGCACCCTTGCATGAGGACCGACCCGATGCCCGCCAGCGAAGCCCAGATTCTGGCCAACCGGAAGAACGCCGCACTGTCGACCGGCCCGAAGACCCCCGAAGGCAAGGAGCGATCGCGGGCCAACTCCCTCAAGCATGGCCTGACCGGAGCGGGCGTGGTGCTGCCGGAGGAAGACGCCGCCGAGGTCGAGGAGCTGGCCCGGGCCTTCCAGGAGGAGCTGGATCCTCCGGGCGAGGTCGGCCGGGCGCTGGCCCGGCGGATGGCGGTCCTGTCGGTCCGGATGGATCGATGCGTCGACCGCGAGTTCGCCGCCGTCGCCGCGGGGGTCCGCCAGGCGCTGGAGGATTTCGAGGCGCCCGAGGGGGTCGGGCCCGAGGAGGCGGAGCGGCTCCGGGTCGAGGCGGGACGGCTGGCGTCGTTCGACCCGTCCGATGAGGCCTGCCTGGCCCGGCGGTACGAGGCCGCGGCCGAACGGGGTTTCTTCCGGGCTTTGCAGGAGATGCGCCTGCTCCGTCGCGAGCCGGCCGAGGCGCCGGCCGCCCGGGCGTCGGCCGGGATGCGGGCGTCGATGGCCCGTTTGGGTTCGTTTCTGCCCACCGAGGCGCCGGCCCCCCGGAACCCCTCGCCGGCGCCCTCGAAGGTGCCCCCGATGGCCTGGGAACCGCCCGCCCCGTCCCATTTCGACGTCCCGATCGCGATCGGCCGGCCCCGCTGAGGCCGTCGGGGCGTCCGGAGGTCGACCCGCGAGGTGCCTCGCCGGGATCCCCGGCGAGTCCGCGCGCCGGCTCCCCGCCGGGGCTCCGGGGGGTGGGGGCGGGGTGGGCCTGGCGGGGGCGGTCGCCGGGGGTTAACCTGGCGATGCGGCTCCTCCGATGATCCGACCCGGGACCGACGGCCCGGGGCGATCGGCCTCCGGTCCTTCGTCGCGCCGGCCTCCCCCATGACGACCCCGATCCGCCTCGCCCTGGCCTCGCTCCTGACCCTCGCGGGCGCCCCGACGGCCGGGGCCGAGGAGGGCCGGGGGCCGGGCGGGGGGTTCGATGCCTCGGTCGCGCCGATCCTCGCCCGACGGTGCCTCGACTGCCACTCCGGGGCGGAGCCGAAGGGGAAACTCGACCTTTCGCGGCGAGCCTCGGCGATCGGAGGCGGGGAGGGCGGGCCGGCGATCGTCCCCGGCCGGCCCGACGAGAGCCTCCTCTGGGAGCGGGTCGAGGCGGACGAGATGCCGCCCAAGTCGCCCCTCTCCGGGGCCGAGAAGGCCGCGCTCCGCGACTGGATCGCCTCCGGCGCGGCCTGGGGGGCCGACCCGATCGACCCCTTCCAGGTGACGACCGCCCGCCGGGCCGGCCGAGACTGGTGGTCGCTCCGGCCGGTCCGCCGGCCCGAACCGCCCCCGAGCCGCCGGGCCGGGTGGGACCGCAACCCGATCGACGCCTTCATCCTCCAGAAGCTGGAGGCGGCCGGGCTCTCGCCCTCGCCCGAGGCCGACCGCCGGGCCCTGATCCGCCGCCTGAGCTTCGACCTGACGGGGTTGCCCCCGACCCCCGAGGAGGTCGACGCCTTCCTGGCCGACCCGGCACCCGACGCCTACGATCGCCTGGCCGACCGCCTGCTCGCCTCGCCCCAGTTCGGCGTCCGATGGGCCCGGTGGTGGCTCGACCTGGCCCGGTACGGCGAGAGCAACGGCTTCGAGTTCGACGAGTTCCGCCCGGCCGCCTGGCGATATCGCGACTGGGTGGTCGACGCCTTCAACCGCGACCTCCCCTACGACGAGTTCGCCCGGCTCCAGGTCGCCGGCGACGTCCTCCGGCCCGACGACCCCGGCGCCGCCGAGGCGACCGGCTTCCTGGTCGCCGGCGCCTACGACACCGTCGGCCAGGATCAGCTCAGCCTGGCCATGAAGGCCGTGGTCCGGGCCGACGAGCTGGAAGACCTGGTCGGGACCGTCGGCCAGTCGTTCCTCGGCCTGACCGTGAACTGCGCCCGATGCCATGACCACAAGTTCGACCCCGTCCGGCAGGTCGAATATTACCGGCTCGCGTCGGCCCTGGACGGGGTCCGCCGGGGCGAGCGTGACCTGTCGGCGCTCGACCCGGGGCTGGTCGCGCTGGGGGGGAAGATCCAGGGGCTGGCCGCCCGGATCGGGGAGATCGAGGCCCCGGTCCGGGCCCGGATCCTGGCCCGGCGGCGGGAGGTCCCCGACCCGGCCCCGGGACCGGTCGCGGCCTGGGACTTCGGCCGCGGCCCCGACGACCTCAAGGGCCCGCTCCGGGCCTCGACCGAGGGAGGCGCGACCTTGACCCCCGAGGGGCTCCGGCTCGACGGCAAGACCGGGTACGCCGAGACGCCCCCCATCGCCCGGGAGCTCCGGGCCCGGACGATCGAGGCGTGGGTCCGCCTGGACGACCTCGGGCAGCGGGGCGGGGCCGCGATCGGGATCGGGGCGGGGGACGGCCGGGCCTTCGACGCCATCGTCTTCGCCGAGCGGCAGCCCGGCCGTTGGATGGCCGGGAGCGAGAATTTCCGCCGCTCCCGCGACGCGGGAGGCGAGGCCGAGGTCGAGGCCGCCGGGCGACCGATCCACGTCGCCATCACCTACGCCGACGACGGGACGATCCGGGTCTACCGCGAGGGCCGGCCGTACGGGTCGGCGTACAAGTCATCGGGCCCGCTCGGATTCGCGGCGGGCGAGGCGCGGGTCCTGTTCGGGATCCGGCACACGCCCCCGGGCGGGAACCGGATGCTGGCCGGGACCGTGGCCCGGGCCCGGCTCTACGACCGGGCGCTCGACCCGGCGGAAGTCGCCGCATCGGCCGGGACCTCCAGCGATTACGTCGACCCCGGGGCGATCGCCGCCGCCCTGCCGGCCGACCTCCGCGACGAGCGGGCCCGGCTGCTGGTCGAGGCCGGGGGGCTTCGGGCCTCGAAGCTCGCCCGGGCCCGGAAGGCGTTCGCCGTCACGCCCCGGGAGGCGGGTCCCACCCGGGTCCAGCCCCGGGGGAGCCCCGGCCAGCTCGGCGAGGAGGTCAGGCCCGGGGGGGTCGCGGCCATCGCCCCGGTCTCGGCCGACTTCGGCCTCGCGCCCGACGCCCCGGAGGCCGAGCGGCGGAGGCGGCTGGCGGCCTGGATCACGGATCGGGGCAACCCGATGTTCGCCCGGGTCGCGGCCAACCGGCTCTGGCAGGCGCACTTCGGGACGGGCCTGGTCGAGACGCCCAGCGACCTCGGCTTCAACGGCGGGATCCCCTCGCACCCGGAATTGCTCGACTGGATGGCCTCGGAGCTGGTCGCCAGGGGCGGGAGCCTCAAGGCGATTCACCGGCTGATCGTCACGTCGGCCGCCTACCGCCAGTCGTCGCGGCCCGACCCGCGCGCGATGGCCAGGGACGCGGGCAACCGCCTGCTCTGGCGGAAGGCCCCGACCCGGCTGGAGGCCGAGATGGTCCGCGACGCGATGCTGGCCGTCTCGGGCAAGCTCGACCCGGGGCTGGGCGGGCCCAGCTTCCTCGACCACGAGATCGTCAAGGCGCCCGGGACGGCGGCACTGCTCTACAAGCCGGTGGCGCCGGATTCTCCCGGGCTCGACCGCCGGACGCTGTTCCGGGCCTGGGCCCGGGGCGGCCGGAGCGTGCTGCTGGACGCCTTCGACTGCCCCGACCCGTCGACGGCGGCCCCCCGCCGGCCGGTGACGACCACGCCGCTCCAGGCGCTCTCGATGATGAACAACGCGGCCGTCCTGCACCTGGCCGACGCCCTGGCGGCCCGCCTGGCCCGCGAGGCGGGCCCGGATCCCGGCCGCCGGGCGGATCGGGCCTATCGCCTCGCCTTCGGCCGCGACCCCGGGCCCGACGAGCGGGCGAACGCCGCCCGGGCGGTGGAGCGGTTCGGGGCCTCGACCCTGGCCCGGGCGATCTTCAACAGCGGCGAATTCCTCTACGTCGATTGAACCGGCTCGCCGGGAGGCACCATGGACCGTCGGGCGTTCTTCTCCTGGACCCGGGGCGGGCTGGCCGCCGCGGCCGCCGCGTCGCTGATGCTCCGCGACGGGACGCTCCGGGCCGGGGTCGCGGGCGAGGCGAGCCCGCCCTGTCCCCACTTCCCCCCCCGGGCCCGGCGAGCCATCCACATCTGCCTCTGCGGGGCGATGAGCCACGTCGACTCGTTCGACCACAAGCCGGGCCTGGTCGCCGCGCACGGCCAGTCGCTCCGGTCGCCCGAGAAGCCCGACGTCTTCTTCGGCCAGGTCGGCCGGCTCCGCAAGCCCGACTGGGAGTTCCGCCGGCGGGGTCAAGGCGGCCTCTGGATCTCCGACCTGTTCCCCCACCTGGCCGGGGTGGCCGACGAGCTGACCGTGATCCGGTCGATGGTCGCCGAGACCTCGAACCACACCCCGGCGACCTTCCAGCAGAACAGCGGCTTCCGGCTCAACGGGTTCCCGGCGACGGGCGCCTGGCTGAGCTACGGGCTGGGGAGCGAGTCGGACGACCTCCCGGCCTTCGTGGTGATCCCGGACGCCCGCGAGTTCCCCGCCGGCGGGGCGATCAACTGGACCAACGGCTTCCTCCCCGCCCGCCATCAGGGCGTCGTGATCCGCCCCCGGGGCGAGCCGATCGACGACCTGTTCCCGTCCCGGCCGGTGGACCCGGGGGCCGAGTCGGCCGCCCGCGAGCTGATCGCCGACATGAACCGCCGCCACCTCGACCGCCAGGGCGGCGACGACGCGCTCGCCGCCCGGATCCGGGGGTACGAGCTGGCCGCCCGGATGCAAGCGTCCGTCCCCCGGGTCGCCGACCTGGCGGGCGAGACCGACGAGGCCCTGGCGCTCTACGGGGCGGATCGGCCCGAGACGGCCGACTTCGGCCGGGCCTGCCTGATCGGCCGACGGCTCCTGGAGCGCGGGGTCCGGTTCGTCCAGCTCCTGTCCGGCGGGACCTTCGGCAGCCCCCGGCGGAACTGGGACGGCCACGAGAACATGAAGGACAACCACGGCCAGGAGGCCCTCCGGATCGACCGGCCGGTGGCCGGCCTGCTCCGCGACCTCCGCCGCCGGGGGATGCTCGACGATACCCTGGTCCTGTTCACCACCGAGTTCGGCCGGACCCCGTTCGCCCAGTCGGCCTCCGACGTCGTGGGCCCGGGCCGCGACCACAACCCGAGCGGCTTCAGCGTCTGGCTCGCCGGGGCCGGCCTCAAGCACGGGGTCGCGCACGGCTCGACCGACGAGATCGGCTGGAAGGCGGCCGACGACGTCGTCACCTGGCCCGACTTCCATGCCACGGTGCTCCACCTCCTGGGGATCGACCACGAGAAGCTCACCTATTATCACAACGGGATCATGCGCCGCCTGACCAACGTCCACGGCCGGGTGGTCCGGCCGATCCTGGCCTGATCCGGGCCCGGGAGGGTTGAGGATGCCCCCGGAACGGCGGAGATCGACCCGATGAGGATCGCCGGTCGTCCCCGGGAGGCCCTTCATGGGTGACGCCCTGCCTTGCACGCAATGCGGTCGGCCGACCGCCGAGGGCCCCGATCGAGGGCTCTGCGTCACCTGCCGGACCGGGTCCTTGCCGGCGGCGGACGACCCGTTCGCCACCCGGGCCGATTTCGAGACCTTCGACGTCGACGACCCGGCGGCGGGGCCGGGGGTGATGGCCGGCCGCCTCGGCGATTACGAGCTGCTGGGCGAGATCGCCCGGGGCGGGATGGGCGTCGTCTATCGGGCCCGGCAGGTCAGCCTGAACCGGATCGTGGCCCTGAAGATGATCCTGTCCAGCCGGCTGGCCGGGGAGGTCGAGATCGCGCGGTTCCGGGCCGAGGCCGAAGCCGCCGCCAACCTGGACCACCCCCACATCGTCCCGATCTACGAGGTGGGCGAGTCCGAGGGCCAGCATTACTTCAGCATGAAGCTGATCGCCGGCGGGAGCCTCGCCGGCCGGGTGGCGCACCTGGCCGGCGAGCCCCGCCAGGCGGCCGACCTGCTGGCGACCGTGGCCCGCGCGGTCCACGCCGCGCACCGGAGCGGGATCCTCCACCGCGACCTCAAGCCGGCCAACATCCTCCTGGACGAGCGGGGCCGGCCGCACGTGACCGACTTCGGCCTGGCCCGGCGGATCGAGGGCGAGAGCGGCCTGACGCATTCGGGGGCCGTGATGGGCACGCCCAGCTACATGGCGCCCGAGCAGGCCGAGGGCCGGATCAAGGGGCTGACCACCGCCTCGGACGTGTATTCGCTCGGGGCGATCCTCTACGAGCTCCTGACCGGCCGGCCGCCGTTCCGGGGCGACACGCTGATGGACACCCTCCGCCAGGTGGTCGAGCGCGAGCCGGCCCGGCCCCGGTCGCTCGCCCCGGGGACCGACCGCGACCTGGAGACGATCTGCCTGAAATGCCTGGAGAAGGCCCCGGACGCCCGGTATGGGTCGGCCGAGGCGCTGGCCGACGACCTCGATCGGTGGGCCCGGGGCGAGCCGATCGCCGCCCGGCCGTCCTCGGCCCGCGAGCGGGCGATCAAGTGGGCCCGCCGCAGGCCGGCGATCGCGGCGCTGGTCGCGGGCGTCGTCGCCGTGGCCTCGGCGGGGCTCGCGGGGGTCTTCTGGGAGTGGCGGACGGCCGAGGCGAACGCCCGTCAGGCCCGGGACGCGGAGGCCAGGGCGATCACCGCCCGGGACGAGGCCCGGGCCAGGGGCGAGGAGGTCCGGCAGGCCAATATCCACCTCAAGGGGGCCCTCCGCTCGGCCCTGTTCAACTCCTACGCCTCGAACCTCACCCTGGCCCGACGCGAATGGGACGACGGGAACGTGGTCCGGGCCCGGGAGCTGCTCGAAATGCCCGGCGAGGCCGAATTCCGGGGCTTCGAATGGCATCACCTCGACCGCCTCTTCCACCGGGAGCGGATGATCCTCGACGCCCACGATGGGCCCGTCCGCGGGCTGGCGTTCAGCCCCGACGGCCGGAAGCTCGTCGCGACCGGGGAACACGGGCTGGTCCGGATCTGGGATCCCGACGCCGGCCGGGTGGTGTCGACCCTCAAGGGTCACACCGGGATCGTGGGCAACGTGGCCTTCCGGCCCGACGGCCGCCGGCTCGTCACGGCCGGCTGGGACTGCTCGACGCGGATCTGGGACGTCGGGGCCGCCCGCGAGGTGGGCGTCATCCCGAACGCCGTGAAGAATTCGGTCATGAACGCGGCGTTCCGCGCCGACGGCCTCCAGGTGGCCTCCGTCGACATCGCCGGGACGGCCCGGATCTGGGACGCCGAATCCGGCCGCTCGATCAAGGACCTGGGTCGTCGCGACGGGAGCTATAACGGGGCGGCGTTCCGGCCCGATGGCCTCCGATACGCCACGGCGGGCGCCGATCACACGGTCCGGATCCTGGACATCGAGGCCAATCGCGAGCTGGTCGTCTTGAAAGGGCACACCGGGCCGGTCAACGGGGTGGCATTCAGCCCCGACGGCAATCGGGTCGCCACGGCCAGCGACGACGGGACGGTGGGGATCTGGGACGCGGAATCCGGCCGGCAGCTGAGGGCCCTCCGGGGGCATCGCGTCGCGGTCAAGGCGGTGGCCTTCGGCCCCGACGGCCTCCGGCTCGCCTCGGGCGCCGCCGACGGCCAGGTCGCCCTCTGGAATGCCGGGGATGGGAGCGTCGTGACCGTCTGGAGAGGCCACGCGGGCGCCATCAAGGCCCTGACGTTCCGCCCCGACGGCCGGGAGGTCGGATCGGCCGGCGAGGATGGGTCGGTCCGCCTCTGGGCTCCCGGGCCCGGCCGCGAGGTGATGACCTTGCAGGGGGGAAAGGACGGCGTCTACGGGTTCGGGTTCCACCCCGACGGGCTCCGCCTCATCTCCGGAGATTCGGGCGGGATGATCCGGATCTGGGACGTCCGGGACGGGCGGCAATTGAAGGGCTGGAAGGGCTCCATCGGCTCCCTCCTCGACCTGACCTTGAGCCCCGACGGGCGCCGGATCGCCACGTGCGGCCGGGCGAGGCCGATCATCCTGATGGACATCGACGACGGCCGGGAGGTTATGGCCTTGAAGGGGTTCGAACGGCCGATGAACGCGATGTCGTTCCGCGCCGACGGCCTCCGGCTGGCCTCGGGCGGTTATGACGGGATGGTCCGGATCTGGGACACCACGGACGGCCGCGAGCTGATGATGATGAAGAACCACGTCGGCCACGTGGCCGACGTCGCGTTCAGCCCCGACGGGCGGAAGGTCGCCTCGGCGGGCCAGGACGGGACGGTCCGCCTCTGGGATCCCGGGTCCGGCCGCGAGCTGGCGGTCCTCCGGGGCCATGTCAAGTACGTCAAGGGCGTGGCGTTCAGCCCCGACGGCAGGCGGCTCGCCTCGGGGGGCGAGGACGGGACGGCCCGGATCTGGGACGCCGAGGCCGGCCGCGTCCTGTTCGTGCTGAGGGGCCACGCGGGCCCGGTCAACGCCTTGGCCTTCAGCCCGGACGGCCTCCGGCTCGCCTCGGCGAGCGATGACCGCGGGGTCCGGATCTGGGACACCGAAGGCGGTCGCGAGATGATCACCCTCAGGGACAACGTCCGCGAGGTCCAGGCCGTGGCCTTCAGCCCCGACGGGAGCCGCCTTGCCTCGGCGGGCCAGAGCGGGGTGATCGTCCTCTGGGACGGGACCCCCATCGCGGCGTCGGCCGACAGGACGGCTCCCGGCCCGGGACGTTGACGGGCGGGGTCGTCTCGCGATCCGGGCGGGCCGGCCGGGATGACGCCGCCCTCGGGGAGATCGAGCATGGCCAAGCGATGTTTCGTGATCAGCCCGATCGGTGCGGCGGATTCGGCCGTCCGCGAGCACGCCGACGACGTGTTCGACTTCATCATCCAGCCGGCGATGGACGAGCTGGACATCAAGGCGTATCGGTCCGACCACAGCCAGGAGATCGGCCGCGTCACCGATCACATGATCGGCTCGATCCTCGGCGACGACCTGTGCGTCGCCGTCATCACGTACCAGAACCCGAATGTGTTCTATGAGCTCGCGATCGCCCAGTGCGCCGCCCGTCCGGTGATCATCCTGGTCGAGAAGGGCCATCTCATCCCCTTCGACCTGAAAGACCTGAGGGTGGTGGAGTACGACCTCCGGCCTCGGCCTCGGCCGCTCCGCGACGGGACCTACTCGCGGCAGATCGTGGATATCGTCCGGAACCTGGAGGCGACGGACTGGGCGGTGGAAGTCCCCTTCGGGAGGGGGCTCAGCCCGTTGGGGGGGAGGGGCCGGGAACTGAAATTTTACGACAAGCTGGAGAGTTTCGGGACGTCGGAACGCTGGCTGGCCCTGCTCTCCGAGGCGACCGGGTCGTTCGACCTGTCGGGGATGTCCCTCCGGTGGTGGACCAAGTTTTCCGGCCTGGAGACGACGCTGCACATCAAGGCGAAGGGGGGGTGCAGGATCCGGATCTTGCTGATGGACCCGGAGAATCCCGCCCTGCCGCAACTCGTCAACTCGCGGATCAAGATCGGCGGCCTCGACCATCTCGCCGACGAGGTCCGAGGGACGTACGACTTCTACTCCGGCCTGGCGGCCCGACACCCCAACATCGAGGTCCGACGGGTCCGGGTGGGATGCCTGACCCACCAGATTGTCCGGGCCGACGGGGAGATGCTGGTCGCCCTCCTCCTCTACTCCCAGGGGACCTCGCAATTGCCCCTGTTCGGATGCTCGTCCCACTCGCCGCTCTTCCGGACGATCGCCCACGAATACGACACGCTCTGGGCGGCGAATGCCCCGGCCGAGGCGACGGCCGTCCCCGATCGCCGGGACCCCCCGGACCGGCCCGAGGCCGACCCGGAACCCCCCCGGTCCGAAGAGTGTTGATCGGCCCGGGCTGCCCGTCCCGGCCCGGGAGTCGGATGGAATTAATCGCGAGAGATCGTATAGTGCGTAGCTGGGAAGGGTTTGAGGAGAGCAACGGGGGCGGGCCGCCCACCGGACGAGGATGGACCATGTCGACGCAGGCGATGACGGCGGGGAACCCGAAGGTCGGGGCATCGGGACGGGCGACGCCCCGGCCCCTCCCCCATCCGATCGTGCTCGGCCTGACCTCGGGGTGCCTGCTCTGGCTCTCGTTCCCGCCAGCCGAATGGAGCTGGTCGGCCTGGTTCGCGCTGGTCCCGCTGTTCCTCCTGATCCCGAGCCGGAGGTCGCCCGGCGCGATCTACCTGGGCTCGTGGGCGGGCGGCTTCGCGTTCTGGCTGCTGGCGATCCACTGGATCTGGTGGACCGACCGGACGGCCTGGCTCGGATGGGTGGTGATGTCGCTGTTCCTGTCGACCTGGTGGCCGGCCTTCCTGTTCCTGGCCCGATTCTCGATGGGGCGGCTCCGCCTGCCGATCATCCTGGCCGCGCCGATCCTCTGGGTCGCCCTGGAATACGTCCGGGCGTATGCGCTCACCGGCTTCCCCTGGTTCTACCTGGCCCACAGCCAGTATCGCCAGATCTACCTGACCCAGATCGCCGACCTGTCCGGGGCGCTGGGGCTGAGCCTCCTGATCGCGGCGGTCAACGTGTACTGGGTCGACCTCCTGACCTTGCCCCTGTTCCGGGCCGGCGCGGAGGGCCCGTGGTGGGCCCGGCTGACGCCCTCGCAGCGGGTCCGGCTGGTCTCGGTCGCGGCCGGCCTGCTGGGGACGCTGGGATACGGGGCCTACCGGGTGGAGACTTCCGCGTTCCGGCCGGGGCCCCGCCTGGCCCTCCTCCAGTCCAACGAGGTCCAGGAATACAACTCCGAGGCCCGGAAGTCGCCCGACGCGCTCCGGGCCATCTATGGGGCGCTGGTCGACCGCGCCGTCAAGTCCGACCCGCCGCCCGACCTGATCGTCTGGCCCGAGACGGCCAATCCCTACGGATACCTCGCGATCGACCCGGGTCTCGACCCCGGGGCCTTCGAGCGGCTGGTCAAGGGGATCAATCCCAAGGAGGTCGCCGCCGACTGGAAGGACTGGCGCGACTCGTCCGAGATCCACTTCAGGCGGTGGATCGAGGCGATCCGGATCCCGATGATGGTCGGCTCGACGATGCACGACTTCCGCCCCTCCGGCTACTCGCGATACAACGCCGCCATCCTGTTCCAGGCCGGCTCGGCGATCCAGACCTACCACAAGCTCCACCTGGTCCCGTTCGGCGAATACGTCCCCCTGATCGACGTCTTCCCCTGGCTGATTAACCTGATGCCGTTCCAGGGGACCCGGCCCCATTTCCTCGACTTCGGCTCTCGCCCCTCCTGGTTCGAGCTGGGCCGATATCGCCTGGCCGCGGCGATCTGCTTCGAGGACACCGTGCCCCAGGTCGTCCGCCGGTTCTTCGCCGAGGCCCCCGAAGGCCGACAGCCCGACGTCCTCGTCAACCTGTCCAACGACGGATGGTTCCACGAGACGTCGGAGCACGAGATGCACCTGGCCGTCAGCACCTTCCGATGCGTCGAGAACCGGGTCCCCCTGGCCCGGGCCGTCAACACCGGGGTCTCGGCGATGGTCGACGGCAACGGCCGGATTATCAGATCGCTCCCCAGGAACACCCTGGGCGTCCTGATCGGGGAGGTCCCGCTCGACGACCGGACTTCCCTGTATAGCCGGCTCGGAGATTGGCTCGGGCTGGGCTGCCTGGCCGCCCTGATCGGGCTCCTGATCCTGGGGATCCTGGCACCCCGGACGGCGCGGAAAGCCGCCGTCCTCGCGTGATTTGCCGCGAAGGTATCCGCTAGCCCAGATTAGCCAAATTTCCTCGCTTGTCGGACGCCCGGTCGTGGTGTAAGTTTACGGCAAGTCCGGCCGGGGCTATCGGCCTTACGTTCGACCGCGGTCCATCCACGGTCGGGGGTCTGACCGGCTTGCCCTGCCGCGACGGCCGACGCTATGATTGATGCTAGCGTCACGGCGCGGCATTCGCCGCCACCCCGATGCCAAGGCCACTTCTCCCCGACCCGAACGGCCCGAATACCTCCCCCGAGCCCGGAATCGTGACGACCTCGGGGACGCGATGACGGACCGTCTTACTCTGAATGGTGGGATGGGACCATGACGTTCGTCGGCAAGATCCTCGTGATCCTCATCATGGCATTCGCGCTCATCTTCCTCGGGGTCTCGACCGTGGTCTTCACGACCGCGACCGCCTGGAAGGACAAGAGCACGTTGCAGGCCAAAAACATCCAGGAAATCCAGACCCAGCTGACCACGGCCAAGGCCCAGGTCGGGGACGCCGAGGCGAAGCACAAGACGGCCAAGGAAGACCACACCAAGGTCGTGACCGAGCGCGAGAATCGGATCAAGGACCTGGAGCGGCAGGTCACCGAGGCCGAGGGCCAGATGGCCCAGGCCCGGGGAGAGCTGGAAACCGCCCAGAAGAATGCCCAGGTCTCCCTGGCCGAGGCGACCGCACGCAAGGGTGAGATCGATGTCCTGAACACGACCCTGGGCAAGGCCCAGAACCAGGCCAACTCGTTCAGTGCTCAGAACATCGAGCTGACGGATCAGATCCGGGTCCTGGAGCGAGAGAAGACGACCGCCGAGCAGAATGCCAAGGACCTCCGCGAATTCGTGGGCCGTGTCACCGCGTTCCTCCGGTTGAAGGGTATCCCGTTCGACAACTTCCGGAATTTCAACCCGGGTACATCCCCCGAACACCCCGTCGACGGCAGGATCATGGCCCTGAACTCCACCCGACGGTCGATGGAGATCTCGATCGGGTCGGACGACGGCATCGCCGTCGGCCAGGAGCTGTTCGCCATGAGGACCCAGCCCCGGGGCGAATTTCTCGGCAGGGTGAAGATCGTCTCGGTCTATCCCGACAAGGCCGTCGCCGACGTCGTCAGCACGGTTAACGGCAAGAAGATACAGGAGGGCGACATTGTCTCGTCCACGCTCGGCTCGCGCTAGCAGCACGCCGGCCGCCCGGGGGAATCGACCCGGCGGCCGCCCCGGCGTCTTCGTGACGACACCCAAGAGCGACATCTACGTCGCCCTCCTCGGCGTCGCCCTCGGGGCCATGACCCTCGCCACCGGCCTCCTCCTGCTCGTCTGGAACCGATACTGATCCTCGGCCTCTTGAAAGCGTAACTACTGAATATTTTTTCAGTGTACGCTTGCACAGAAACCCGCCGATTGTTAACATCGAACCATCCGCCCGATCGGGTCGTAATGACCCGGGTCGGGCGGGTGGTGTCGCCTTTCCGGGGCGACGGGTGGAGACGATTCGGCGGGCGTGGGGCGTGCGGGATGGTCGCGCTTCGGGCACCCGCCAGTACCGATCACTGGTTCCATTAACGACCGACGGCGGCCGCAGGATGCTCGGGCCTGTCCGGCGGGGGAGCTCCGACGATGACCCAGTTTCCCGACCTGTTCGCGGCCATTGCCGCCCCGTTCGAAACGCAGGAAGTCCGGACCCGGTCGCAGGCCGGCCGCCAGCTCCATTACATCACCGCCCGGACGGCGATGAACCGGCTGGACAGCGTCCTCGGCCCAGAGAACTGGTGGGACGAGTACGTCCCGGGCGAGAATTCGGTCCTCTGCCGCCTGACGGTCCGGCTCCCCGACGGGACCACCCTGACCAAGGCCGACGCCGGCGGCTATGCCGGGATGCCCGACCAGGGCGACGACGACAAGAGCGGGTTCTCCGACGCCTTCAAGCGGGCCGCTGTGAAGTTCGGCGTCGGCCGATACCTTTACCGCGACGGCGTCCCCTCCTTCGTCCGCGAGCGGGAGCCGGGCGTGGCGCCGGCCCCCGTCCCCTCCCCCGCCCCGGAGTCGTCGGCCCCCGCCCCCGCCCCCGCCCTTGCCCCGCCCGCGGCCGAGCCGCAGCACCCGGCGCCCCCCCGGCCGGCGTCCGGCAACGGCTCGCCGCCCCGATCGGGCCGGGCCCTCTTCGCCTGGACCAAGGAGCAGGAGCAACGGCATGAGGTCGGGCTCCTGAAATACCTCAACGGCTGGGCCAAGCTCCAGGAATACCCCGGCCGGATGGTCGACTGGGACATCGAGCAGGTCAACCAGGCCTACGCCGAGGCGTGCCGCAAGCTCCAGTCGATCTCCTACGGCCATGCCGAGGCCTACGAGGAAGTCCTGGCGAACTGAACCGGCCGGGTCGCGCCCGGCCCGTCGGATCGAAGGCCCACCTCCTCCCGGAGCGTGGGCCTTCTCCGTTCTCGGTCCGCGGTTCGCGGGGAAAATCGGCAACGCCGTGCGTCCAGGGGCCCGGGATGATACCCTCGACGGGGCCAGGGGCGCCCGGCGCGATCCGGGCCCTCCCCGAGCGACGGGCCCTGCAACCGGCTCCGGGCCGGACGCGGTCGGCCGCCCGCCCCGAGGATCTCGTGATGCCCGAATTGCGGAAAGACCCGATCGTCGGCCGGTGGGTGATCATTGCGCTGGAGCGGGCGAAGCGGCCCCACGACTTCAAGCACCAGGACCAGTCGCAGGTCGGCGGCGACTCCTGCCCGTTCTGCGAGGGCCACGAGGACCAGACCCCGCCCGAGATCATCGCCTATCGCGAGCGGGGCTCCCGCCCCGACAGCCCGGGCTGGCGGGTCCGGGTCATCCCCAACAAGTTCCCCGCCCTCAAGATCGAGGGGAGCCTGAACAAGCGGGGCGAGGGGATCTACGACAAGATGGCCGGGATCGGGGCCCACGAGGTCATCATCGAGAACCCGAAGCACCACCTGAGCATGGCCGCGCTCTCGGACGAGAACATCCGGGAGGTCCTCTGGGTCTACCGCGACCGCCTGGTCGACCTCAAGAAGGACAACCGCCTGGTCCACGGGATGCTGTTCAAGAACGTCGGCCCCGCCGCCGGGGCCAGCCTGGAGCACACCCACAGCCAGCTCATCGTCACCCCGACCGTCCCGATCTCCGTCTGGGAGGAGATGACCGGTGGCCTGGAGTTCTTCAACTACCGGGGCCGGTGCATCTATTGCGACATCATCCAGCAGGAGCTGGCGACCGAGTCGCGGATCGTGCTGGACACCCCCCATTTCACGGCATTCTGCCCCTACGCCAGCCGGTTCCCCTTCGAAACCTGGATCGTCCCCAAGGGGCATTCCAGCCATTACGAGAACATCCCCAAGAATGCCCTGGACGACCTGGGCGGGTGCCTCCGTCAGGTGCTCCACAAGCTGGAGAAATCGCTCAACAATCCGCCCTACAACTACATCATCCACACCGCCCCCTTCGACCAGCAGGAAATGCCCCATTACCACTGGCACATCGAGATCATCCCCCGGCTGACCAAGGTCGCCGGCTTCGAATGGGGCTCGGGCTTCTACATCAACCCCATCCCGCCCGAGGATGCCGCCGGGTTCCTCCGCGATGCTTGAAGCCGGAGATCGGGAGGAATACATGGCGACCGCCGTCGCGATCCCCGCCATCGGCCCCGAGTCGGCCGGGGTCCTGCTGAGCCCGGAGGAATTCGACGCCGTCGCCGACTTCGCCGAAGGTTATCGCTATGAGCTGGTCCGCGGAGTCCTGGTCGTGACGCCGATCCCGTCCGAGATGGAGGCAGGCCCGAACGAGACGCTGGGCGGCCTCCTGTTCCTCTATCGCGAGCTGCATCCCCTCGGCCAGGCCCTCGACCTGACCCTCCCCGAGCGTTACATCGCCATCGGAGGCGGTCGGAGGCGGGCGGACCGGGTCATCTGGGCGGGCCTCGGTCGGCGGCCGGACCCGAAAACCGACGTCCCCACGATCGCCGTCGAGTTCGTCTCCGAAGGGAAACGCCACTGGACCCGGGATTACGTGGACAAGAGGGCGGAATACCTGGCCCTCGGGATGGCCGAATACTGGATCTTCGACCGATTCGCCCGGATCATGACGGCCTACAGGGCGACGCCCGATGGTGTTGTTGAGATCGCCGTCGCCGAGGGCGAGGTCTACCGGACTCCCCTCCTCCCCGGTTTCGAACTGCCCCTGTCCCGCCTCCTCGAAGCGGCCGACGCCTGGCGCGATCCCCCTTGAGCCCCGGCCGGACGTCGCCCGACCCCCGATCGCCCCGAAGGATATCGCCCATGCCCGGCGTCCGCCTGATCCTGGCCCTGCACGACCATCAGCCGGTCGGCAACTTCGACGGCGTCTTCGAGGCGGCGTACCGCGACAGCTACCTGCCATTCCTGGAGGTGATGGAGGATTATCCCGACATCCCCTTCGTCCTCCACACGTCGGGCCCGCTCCTGGAGTGGCTCGTCGAGCGCCGGCCCGAGTACGTGGCCAGGGTCCGGGCCCTGGCCGAGTCCGGCCGGGTCGAGATCCTCGGCGGCGCCTTCTTCGAGCCGATCCTGACCATGATCCCGCACCGAGACCGGGTCGGGCAGATCCTCGAATTCTCCTCCTACGTGGAGGAGACCTTCGGCACGAGGCCCCGGGGTGTCTGGGTCGCCGAGCGGGTCTGGGAGCAGCACCTCGTCTCGGCCCTGGCCGAGGCGGGGGTCGAATATACGGCCCTGGATGACTTCCACTTCGGCCGGACCGGGGTCGACGACCGGGCGATGCGCGGGTACTTCCTGACCGAGGAGGACGGGCGGCTCCTGAAGGTCTTCCCGATCTCCGAGCGGCTCCGCTACCTGATCCCGTTCCGCGAGCCCCACGCCGTCTACGAATACCTCCGGGGGATCGCCGCCGAGCGGCCCGACTCGGTGATGGTCTTCGCCGACGACGGCGAGAAGTTCGGCTCGTGGCCCGAGACTTACGACCACGTCTACCGCGATGGGTGGCTCCGGCGGTTCTGCGACATGATCGTCGGCAATCGCGACTGGATCCAACCGACGACCTTCGCCCGGGCCCTCGACGCGACCCTGCCGATGGGCAAGGTCTACCTGCCCGACTCGTCCTACCGCGAGATGACCGAGTGGGTCCTCCCCGCCGACCGGCTGGCGACCTACCAGGACGCGATCCGGAAGACGCGCGACGAGCCGGCCGCCGACCGGCTCCGGCCGTTCGTCCGGGCCGGCGGCTTCTGGCGGAACTTCAAGGCGAAGTACGCCGAGAGCGACGAGATGTACGCCCGGATGCTCGGGATCTCCGACCGGCTGGCCGTGCTCGCCCGGGCCGGCGAGGCCGACCCCGACTACCTGGACCTCGCCCGCCAGGAACTCTACCGGTCGCAGTGCAATTGCCCCTACTGGCACGGGGCGTTCGGCGGCCTCTACCTGCCCCACCTCCGGAACGCCATCTATCGCCACCTGATCGGCGCCCACAACGCCCTGGACGAGGCCGAGGGGCGGGCCGGCCATCGGGTCTCGCTCGACGTGGGCGACTACAACCTCGATGCCCGCCAGGAGGTCCGCCTGGAGAACGACCGCCTGATCGCCTTCGTCCGCCCGGCGACCGGCGGCCACGTCTACGAGCTGGACGTCCGCCACGCCGGGGCCAACGTCCTGGCCACGCTCGACCGCCGGCCCGAGGTTTACCACGACACGATCGCCGCCGCCGTGGCCACCCGGTCGGACGACTACGACGGACCGTCCAGCATCCTCAACAAGGTGGTCCTCAAGCAGGAGGGCCTGGAACACCTCCTCGTCTACGACCGCCATCCCCGCAAGGCGCTGGTCGACCACTTCCTCGCGGCCGATGCGACCCTGCTCGACCTCAAGGCCTGCGCCGACGTCGAGCGCGGCGACTTCGCGACGGGTACTTACCTGTCGAGGGTCCATCGGGGGCCGGGCCAGGTCTCGCTGATCATGGAGCGGCCCGGCCTGGCCGACGGCCACCCCATCCATGTCCGCAAGACGATCGTCCTGGAGGCCAACTCAGGGCTCCTGGACGTCCACTACGTCCTGGAGGAACTCCCGGCGGGCGTCCCGCTCCACTTCGCCGTCGAGATCAACCTCGCGGCGATGGCCGGGCACGCCCACGACCGCTATTTCTCCGACCCCGAAGGGGCCCGGCTGGGGATGCTCGACGCCCGGCTCGACCTGCCCGAGGCAGACGGCGTGTCCCTGACCGACGAGTGGCTCGACCTCGCCGTCGGCCTCCGATGGTCGCGGCCGGCCGCCCTCTGGTGCTTCCCGATCGAGACGGTCAGCCAGAGCGAGGGCGGTTTCGAGGGCGTCTACCAGAGTTCGGCCGTCGTCCCCCGCTGGCGGGTCGTCGCCGACGAATCGCGGCGATGGGAGGTCCGGATCCTCTGGACCCTCGAACCCGCCCGGTCGGCGGGCCCCTCGGCGGAGGACTCGGCCGGCAAGGAATGGCTGACGGTCGACGGCTGACACGCCCCCTCATCAGGGACGCCCGCCCCCATCGCCCATCGCCCATCACCCATCGCCCGTCACCCATCACCCATCACCCATCACCCATCACCCATGACTTTCCCCTGGCCATTCCGCCGACCCGGACCCGCGCCGGACGACCCTCCGAGGGTCGACGCCTCGTCGATCCTCCGGCAGACGCGGAGGCTCCGGTTCCGGGTCCGCCGGGGTGCGGTGGCCGACCTGGCGGGGGCCTATGTCGGGGCCCGGCCGGGCTCGGGGCTGGCGTTCGCGGAACTCCGGCCCTATGAGCCGGGGGACGACGTCCGCCACCTCGACTGGAACGTCACCGCCCGGCAGGGCCGGCCGTTCGTCCGCCGGTTCGCCGAGGAGCGGGCGCTGACGCTCTGGCTGATCGTGGACATCTCGGCGAGCCTCCGGTTCGGCCCGGACGGCCGGACCAAGGCCGACCGGGCCGTGCAGTCGGCCGCCCTGCTGGCGACGGCCGCGATCCAGGCGGGCGACCGGGCGGGCCTGGCCCTGGTGAGCGACCGGATCGAGGCCGAGCTCCCCCCGGGCGGCGGCGCCCGGCAGCTCGCCCGGCTGGTCCGGGCACTGGTCGCCACGCCGTCGAGGTCGCGGCGGACGGCGCTGGCGGCGGGGCTCCGGGGCCTGGCCCGATCGCGGAGGCGGGCCCTGGTCGTCGTCCTGAGCGACTTCCTGACGGTGGAGCCCGCATCGGCCTGGAAGACGGTCGCCCGGCGGCACGACGTGGTCGCGATCCGGCTGGTCGAGCCCCGCGAGGAGGCCCTGCCCGTCGCCGGCCTGGTCGACCTGGTCGACGCCGAGCTCGGGACCAGGCGGACCGTCGACGCCGGTTCGAGGAAGGTCCGCGACGCCTACGCCCGGGCCGCCGAGGCCCGATCGCGCGACTTCCGCCGATGGTGCGCATCGGCCGGCCTGGCCGGGCTCGACGTCTCGACGGTCGACGACCCGATCGCCCCGCTGATCCGATTCTTCTCCCGGCGGGCCCGGCGCCGGGGCGGGCCGTGATCGCCCCCGGCCCCTCCGAGGGGCTCATCCCGCCCCGGCCCAACCTCGGGCCCGAGCCCTGGGCCGACCCCCCGGGCGGACCCCGGAGGCTCCCGCCCTGGGCCTGGTTCCTCGCCCCGGCGCTCCTGCTGGCCGCCTGGCGATGGCGCAGGCTCCGACGGCGGCGGATCCGACCCGCTGGCGACGGGCTGGCCGCCCCGCCCGCCGACCCCGACCCCTCCCCCCGGCTCCGGATGATCGCCGCGTCCGACTCGGTCCGGGTGGCCCTGATCGGCGCGTTCGGCCCGTCCTGGAAGTCGAAGACGACCGAGGAGATCGCCGCCGAGCCCGCGGTCGGTGACCGGCTCGGCCCGGACCGGGCGGCCAGGCTGGGCGAATTCCTCGCCGAGGCGGATCGGGCCAAGTTCGCCGGTCAAGAGCCGGGCGGGGTCGAGGGCTGGGAGGCGTGGGCCGCATCCTTCGCCGAGGGGCTGGCGGCCGGCGCCGCGGGGGCGAGGTCCAGGATCAACGGGAAGTGATCCGAGCCGATCCCCGGGCCGATCCGCCGCCGGTCGACGGCGAGGTCGGGGGAGAGAAAGGCGTGGTCGATCGCGATCCGGTAGGGCGACCAGGCCGGCCAGCTCGCCTGGCGGCCGAAGCCGATCCGGCTGTCGCGCAGGCCCGAATCCCGGAGGAACCGGCCGAAGAAGGGCGAGCCGTCGGTGCAGTTCAGGTCGCCGACGACCACGGTCGAGCCCCCGTCCCGGCGGACCCGGGCCGCGAGCCCGGCCAGCTCCGCCCCGAGCGGCATCGCCCCGGGGCGATCGAGCGGCGAGACGTTGTGGACCAGCCAGAGGTCGCGGACCTCCCCCGCGAAGTCGACCCGGGCATGGATCGCCGGGTTCCCCCCGGGGGCGAGCGGCCGGACCACCTCGGCGGAGGCCGGGGGGGACCGGAACCAGAGGGCCAGGCCCCGGCCCTCGTCGTCGTCGGGCAACTCGCAACGGGCCGGGTATTCGGCCCAGATCGGCCCCAGGGCGGCCAGCCAGGCCCGGGACACCTCCACCAGGCCGACGACGTCGGGACGCTCGCGACGGATCAGGCGGATCAGGTCGTCGTGGTCCGGGTTGTCGACCAGGACGTTGGCCATCAGGATCCGGAGCCGGGCGGTCGAGCCGGGGTCGGGTCGGGTCGGGTTGGGCCACCCGGTCCGAGCCAGGCCCCACCCCTGGACCAGGGCCAGGACGAGCAGGCCGAGCGCAACCCATCGCCGGACCCTCACCATCGCCGCCGAGGCGATCAGGCTGGCCCCGAGCGCGGGCTCCCGGAGGTGGGAGATCAGGTCGGCCCGCCAGTCGATCCAGGCCGCCAGGGACGCCGACGGTTGGACGACCGCCGCGATCGCGAGCCCCCACGCGGCGGATCGGCCCAGGGCCCGGCGGTCGATCGGGGGGCGTCTCAAGGCGGCGTCCTATCCCTTTCCCGTCGAGGGCCCCGAGGGGGCGGCCGTCCCCTCGGGCCATCGGACGCCGATCACGTCGGTCCGGCCGATCCCGGTCCGGAGCCGGACCCGCCAGGTGAACGGGCCGGAGTCGTTGCCCGGCGCGTCGGGGGCGGTGACGATCGGGACCTCGCGCGACTCGCCCGGCCGGAGCTCGCCGAAGTCCTGCCCGGCGATCGACCATTCGCTCTCGACGGCCAGCGGGAAGGGGTAGATGCGCCCGCCGTCGGGCGTCTCGACGAAGGTGTCGACGACCTCCTTGCCGCGCTCCCGGATGTACGACTGGTCGAGCGGGGCGAACACGGCGTCGGCCGAGGTGTTGCGGAGCCGGAGGCGGAGGACCATCGCCCCCTGGCCCCCGTCCCGCCGCCGGGGCTGTCCGCCGGTCAGGTTCTTCTTCTCAAGTGCGACGTCCCGCCGCGAGACGTCCACCGGCGTGATCTCCAGCATGCCGACCCGGAGCGGCTTGCCCAGGGTCGTCATGTGGTCGCCGACGATCGGCTCGGGCGGCTCGACCTTCCGGGAGAGCGGCGCCTGGTGGCCCGAGGCGGGCGGGGCGACTCCGGCCGACGCGGGCGGCCCGGGGTCGGCCCGGTCGATCCCCCTCGGGTGGTACAGGGTCCAGGCCAGGGCGAGGGTCATCGCGCTGGCGTAGCTGCCCAGGAGGACCGTCGCCCAGGACCGCCCCCGGCCCGGCATGTCCTCCTCGGCCGGATCGTCCTCCTCGGAGTCGGCCCCAGGCCGGGCCGGGCCGGCCATCGCCGGGACGTCGAGGTTCAGGGCGGGGAAGTCCCGACTCGGCGCCGGGGGGGCGGACCCGGATCCGTCGACGGCGTCGGCCCGGGTGGTCGACGGCGAGACGAACTCGCCGAGGATCGGGTCGGGCTCGGCCGCGGGGGGCTTCTGGCCGGGGGGAGGCGCGATGAAGCTGTCGTCGTTGCTCCCCGACGCCAGGAGGCCCACCGGCGCGATGGCCTTCTGCAACACCGTCGCCGGCTCGGCCCCCGACGCCTCGATCGGGTGGCCCTCGGGCAGGGGTGCCCCGCAGTAGGGGCAAGGGATCTCCGAGGACATGGCACGCTCCTGATCCGGGACCGAGGTCGGGGGCTTGTCGCTATTATAGGGAGGATTCGCCCGCGGCCAGGATCCCGGGTCGTGGAGGCCGTCCGGAAGCCGTTTTCATCGCATCCATGGTCGGTCGAGCAGGGAAGGTGGTTGATGGGATCGGACTCGGGCGCGAGGTCGGGACGGCCCGCCCCCGGCCCGTCGGCCGTGGTCCATCGACCCTCTTCCGCGCCGGGTCGCCCCTCAGTCGAGGGGCTTGATCGACACGTTCTTGAACTCGACGGGGTCGCCGTGGCCGGCGAAGCCGAAGAAGCCGGAGGTCCGCTCCTTGCCGGGGTGGGGGCTGTTGGCCATGTATTCCCGGACCGTGCTCAGGTCGGTGTCGAGGATCACGTTCCCGTTCAGCTCGACCTTGATTTTCGGGCCCTTGACCGTGACCTCCTGGAAGTTCCACTCGCCGACCGGCCGGAGGTAGCCCCGTTTCGCCGGGACCATCCCGTAGGCCGACCCGTGGCACTGGCGGGGGTCGATCTTGGTGTACTTGGTCGACGTGTCGTCGAGGACCTGGAGCTCGCACATCCCCGAGTAGGCCGCGTCGCCCGAGCCCGGGTAGCGGATCGCCAGGCCGTTGTTGCCGCCGGGCGGCAGGCGGAATTCGACACGGGCGACGAAGTCGCCGTACTCCTTATTGTGATAGACGTTCCCGCCCTTGCCGGGCTTGCATCGGAGGGCGCCCCCGACGATCTCGTAATTTTCGATCGCCCCGGCCCAGCCCTGGGTCCCGGTGCCGTCGAAGATCGCCTTGAACCCCCCGGGCTTGCGGGTCGCCAGGGTCCGGTTGGCCTCGGTGGGGTTGATCTCGCGGATGAAGACGTTCTTCCAGCGGATCTCGCCCCCGTGGGTCTGGAGCTGGATCGGCCCCCGGGCGAACAGCGGCGACGATCGGTCGAAGTAATTCTCCATCGGGGCGTCGTCGACGACCAGCTTGTCGTTGAGGTGGACCGTGGTCCGGGCGCCGAGCTGGAGGATCCGGAGGCGGTTCCACTCGCCGAGCGGCCGGTCGGCCAGGACCAAGGGGTCCTTGCCCGGGGCCCCGGGGCTGTTGTTCCAGAGGCCTCCCGAGCCCTTGTCGGCGCCGAGGGCCTGCTTGCCGCCTTCCCTGGTGTAGTCCCAGATCTGGACCTGGGGCGAGCCGCGGAGGTAGATCCCGCTGTCGGCCTTGGGGACGGTCTTGTAGTCGATCAGGAGTTCGATGTCGCCGTAATCGCGGTCGGTGGTCAGGTAGGCGCCGTTGCCGTCGTTGACGAGGTCGCCGTCCTGGACGCTCCAGTGCTTCCGGGCGTCCTCGGTCCACTCGGCGACCTTGGCGGCGCGGGCCGCCTCGGGCATGGCGGCGAGCTGGCGGGGGTCGAAGTGGGGCATCCCGTGCCAGCCGGCCAGGTCCTTGCGGTTGAAGAGGGCGACGAATCCCTCGGGGATCTTGACCGGGGCGTCGTCGGCCCGGGCGGCCGGGGAGAGGACGACCAGGGCCGCGAGGCCGAAGGCGATCGGGGCGGAGAGGCGCATTTGCATCGGTGGACCTCGAAGGGGGCGAGGGGGTCGGACGGCGATGGGGACCGATTGTAACCGACCGGCCCGGCGCTTCCAGGCGCCGGGCCGGTCCTTGGGGCCGGCGCGATCAGAGGGTCCAGCCCTTGCGATACTCGCGGCGGAGGAAGGCGTCGGCCTCGGGGCAGCCGACGGCCTTGAGGTTGGCGGCGTCCCATTCGAGCTTCCGGCCCGATCGGTAGGAGACATTCCCCAGGAGCACGGCCTCGGTCAGGGCGCCGGAGTAGTCGAAGTTGCAGGTCGTCGGCCGGCCGTCCTTGCAGGCGGCGATCCACTCGGCGTGGTGGCCGATCGACTTCGGGATCGAGGGCTCGGGGGCCCTGGAGTCGCGGAAGTCCGACTCGGGGAGCAGGGCGAGGCGGTTGTAGTCGGCCACGAGCATCCCCTTGTCGCCGACGAACAGGACGCCGCTGCCGAAGGCCGCGAGCTTGGGGTCGGGCGGCAGGTCGGGCCGCTTGGCCCCGTCGTTCCAGGTGAGCGTGACCGGAGGCCGCTCCCCCCTGGCGGGGAATTCGTATCGGACGGCCATCCACTCCGGGGCGGTCTCGGGGTGGACCGGCGGCCCCTGGGACTCGACCGAGGTCGGATGGCGGAGGTCGAGGGCCCAGAACGGGAGGTCGACGAAGTGGCATCCCATGTCGCCGAGGGTCCCGTTGCCGAAATCCCACCACCGCCGCCAGTTGGCCGGCTGGTAGGTCGGGTGATAAGGCCGCACGGGGGCCGGCCCGAGCCAGAGGTCCCAGTCGAGGTTGGGCGGGACCGGCGGCTTATCCCCGGGCCGATCGCCGCCCGACCACGACTTGCCGCCGAGCCAGACGTGGACCTTGCGGACCGGGCCGATGGCGCCGGAGCGGACCAGTTCGACGACGCGCCGGTAGTTGTCGGTGGCGTGGATCTGGGTCCCCATCTGGGTCGCGACCCTGGCCTCGGCGGCGAGCCTGGCCAGGGTCCGGACCTCGAAGACGGTGTGGGCCAGGGGCTTCTCGCAATAGACGTGCTTGCCCATCCGGAGCGCCATGGCGGCGGCCGGGGCGTGGGTGTGGTCGGCCGTGCTGATCACCACGGCGTCCAGCCCGCCGGCGTCGAGGAGCTTGCGGAAGTCCGCGTAGGCCTTCGCCCTGGGGAATCGCGAATTGGCCTGGCCCAGCAGATTGGAGTCGATGTCGCAGACGGCGACGATGTTCTCGCCCTCGACCCCCTCGATGTTCCCGAGGGCGCGGCCCGACGTGCCGATGATCCCGATGTTGAGCTTCTCGTTCGGGCCCGCCGCCCGGGCCCGCCCCCCGATCGCCGACGCGGCGCCGGCCGCGGCGACCCCCCGGACGAAATCACGACGGTTCATCGACTGCCCCATGGGCGTCCCCCTTCGGTTTAACCTGGATCGAACCTCGGGATCCGAGCCTAGCGGATCCGCGCCGCCATGCCCAGAAGTTTCCCGCCCCGACTTCCGCCGGTATCCCCTTGCCACGGGCCATCCGCTCGCTTCAACTCCTTCGATATCAAACCGGCGGATGACGCGGTCCGGGGTGGCCCGGATGCTGGAACCTGGTCGACCGCGTCGCCGGCCTACCGACACGACAGCCGGGGGGTTCGAGCCATGGGCCAGACTGTCATCGACGAGCATCTCCGCGATCGCCCGGCCGGGCCCATCCTCCGATGGCTCCTCCGGGGGCACCTCAAGGACGTGGAGGGGCCGGGGGTCAAGGTGGAGGTGCATCACGAGCATGCCTGGTGGCAGGTGATGTGCCTGACCGGCGTGGATTACTTCTCGACCCTGGGCTATCAGCCCGGGATCGCCGCCCTGGCCGCCGGCGCCCTCTCGCCGGTGGCCACGATGATCCTGGTCCTGCTGACCCTGGTGGGCGCCCTGCCGATCTACGCCCGGGTGGCGCGCGAGAGCCCGCACGGCGAAGGGTCGATCGCCATGCTGGAGCACCTGCTGGGCTGGTGGCAGGGGAAGCTCTTCGTCCTCTGCCTGCTGGGCTTCGTGGCCACCGACTTCATCATCACCATCACCCTCTCGGCCGCCGACGCCACCGCCCACATCGTCGAGAACCCGTTCGCCAGCCGCTACCTCCACGGCCATGAGGTCGGCGTCACCCTGGGGCTGGTCGCCCTCCTGGGGGCGGTCTTCCTCAAGGGCTTCAAGGAGGCCATCGGCATCGCGGTGGCGCTCGTGGCCGCCTACCTGGCGCTGAACACCCTGGTCGTCGGCTACGGGATCTATCAGGTCGCGACGCACCCGAGCGTCTTCGGCGACTGGAAGACGGCGCTCTTCACGCAGCACGGGAACCCGCTGATGATGCTGGCCGTGGCCCTGCTGCTGTTCCCCAAGCTGGCGCTGGGCCTGTCGGGGTTCGAGACCGGCGTTGCCCTGATGCCGCTGGTCCGGGGCGGGTCGGGCGACACCGAGGAGCGGCCCGACGGCCGGGTCCGGAACACGCGCAAGCTCCTCCTGGTCGCCGCCCTGATCATGAGCGTCTTCCTGATCGCCAGCAGCCTGGTCACGACCCTCCTGATCCGGACCGCGGAGTTCGCGGCCGCGACCGAGGCCAGCCCGGCCGGGAAGGCCAACGGGCGGGCCCTGGCGTACCTGGCCCACCGGTTCTTCGGCGAGGGGTTCGGGACGGCCTATGACATCTCGACGATCCTGATCCTCTGGTTCGCCGGCGCCTCGGCGATGGCGGGGCTCCTGAACATCGTCCCGCGCTACCTCCCGCGATTCGGGATGGCCCCGGAGTGGACCCGGGCCGCCCGGCCGCTGGTCCTGATCTACACGGCCGTCGCCTTCGCCGTCACGATCATCTTCAAGGCCAACGTCGACGCCCAGGGCGGCGCGTATGCGACCGGCGTGCTGGTCCTGATGACCTCGGCCGCGGTCGCCGTGACCCTCTCCGCCTGGAAGCGGGGGGCCCGGGGGTCGGCCGCGGGGTTCGCGGCCATCTCGGCGGTCTTCGCCTACACCACGGCGGTCAACGTCGTCGAGCGGCCCGACGGCGTCAAGATCGCCTCGCTCTTCATCGGCGCGATCGTGGCCGTCTCGCTGTTCTCGCGGGTCTGGCGGACGCTGGAGCTGCGCGTCGACCGGATCGAGCTGGACGAACAGGCCCGGCGGTTCGTCGACGAGGCGGGACTCGGGGAGATCCACATCATCGCCAACCAGCCCAACGAGCGCGACGTGGCCGAGTACGAGCAGAAGGTCCGGGAGGCCCGCTTCGACTTCGCGATCCCCGACGATCGGCACCTTTTGGTCCTGGAGATCTACGTCCGGGACCCGTCGGACTTCTCCGACGTGCTCCGGGTCGAGGGGGTCGACGTGGGCGGCCATCGGGTGCTCCGGGCCGAGGCCACGGCGGTCCCCAACGGGATCGCCGCGCTCCTGCTCCACCTCCGCGACTCGACCGGGCAGCGGCCCCACGCGTACTTCAACTGGGGCGAATGCCACCCGCTGCTCTACATCGTCCGCTACCTGCTCTCGGGCCACGGCGACGTCGCGCCGGTGACCCACGAGGTCCTCCGCCAGGCCGAGCCCGACCCGAGCCTGCGGCCGGTCATCCACGTCGGGGGCTGAACCGGGCCGGGCCCCCCCGGCCGCCCGGCCCGCCGCCGCGACCCCGGATCGGCGCCCTATGCTGGAGGAGCGGCGACCGGGGGGCCGGTCGTCCCAGCCGGGTGCGCGGGGACGGGTCGGAGGCGAGGATCATGCAACAAGTCGGGCAAGAGGCCGGGTGTGGGCTCCCATCGGCGACGGAAGACGGGGTCGGAGGGCCCGCGGACGCGGCCCCGAGGCCCGCCCCCCCGCCCCGAGAGGTGTTCCGGCCCAGGCGCCCCGCCGACCTCGGATCGGCGGGGCTGACCTCCTCGCAGGTCGAGGGGCTGATCCTGAAGACCTTGCTGGGCGTCGGGATCGCCCCGGGCCGGATCATCGCCTCCCAGATCGGACTGCCATTCGCCCTGCTCCTGGACGAGCTGCACCGGCTCCAGAAGCAGAAGCTCCTCATGTATACCAACGTCGCCGACATGGGCGACTACGAGTACACCCTGACCGAGGCCGGCCGCGCCCGGGCCCGGGAGTACCTCGAAGAATGCTCGTACATCGGGGCGGCGCCCGTCTCCTACGAGGATTACGTGGCGTCCGTCGCCGCCCAGACGATCACGGCCGAACATCCCCAGGAGGCCGACCTCCGCCGGGCCTTCTCCGACCTCCTGATCGCCGACGAGATGCTGGAGGTCCTCGGCCCGGCGATCAACTCGGGCCGCGGGATGTTCCTCTACGGCGCCCCCGGCAACGGCAAGACGAGCATCGCCGAGCGGATCACCCGATGCTTCGGCAACTCGGTCTGGATCCCCCGGGTCCTCGACCTCGGCGGGCAGCTCGTCAAGCTGTTCGACCCCTCGGTCCACGAGCCGATCCCGACCGCCGCCGAGGGCCTGTTCCGCAAGGGCGAGATCGACGCCCGGTGGGTCGAGATCCGGCGGCCCACCGTGGTCGTCGGCGGCGAGCTGACCATGGACCGCCTGGAGATCCGCTACGACCCCGTGTCGCGGATCGGCGAGGCGTCGCTCCAGATGAAGTCCAACAACGGGACCCTCCTGATCGACGACTTCGGCCGCCAGCGGATGCAGCCCGTCGAGCTTCTCAACCGGATGATCATCCCCCTGGAAAAGCGCTATGACTACCTGACGTTGAGCAACGGCAAAAATATCCGGGTCCCCTTCGACCAGCTCACCCTGTTCTCCACCAACCTGGAGCCCAAACACCTCGTCGACGAGGCGTTCCTGCGGCGGATCCCCTACAAGATCCAGGTCACCGACCCGGACGAGTCGATGTTCCGCCGGCTCCTGCTCCTGCTGGCGCCCAAGCTCGGGTTCGCCGAGATCGAACCGGGCCCGGTCGATCACCTCATCGAGCAGCACTATCGGGCCGTGGGGCGGTCGTTCCGGAGCTGCCAGCCGCGCGACCTCCTGCTCCAGGCACGCAACTATTGCCTCTACAACGACCGGACGCCGGTGCTGACCCGCGAGGTGGTCGACTTCGCCGTCAAATGCTACTTCGCGACGATGTGATGGCGTTGATGGGGGATTCATGAGCGAGGTGGGTCGAGTGCAACAGGGCCCACCATCTCGCCGGATCGGGGCAAATCCAGGCCCGGCATCGCGAGCGTGACGGTCCTCAGGCTGGTGTCGTCACCCGGCACGGAACATCACATACTGGATTATTTAAATCCATAAAATCCTAAAGTTTGCGTATATCAATATTGAATTTGATGCGGTAGGGATCGCGGGCGACAGGTACTCTACCACGCCCGGGATCGCCGGGTGAGGATCGCGGCGATTCGAGAGGATGGCGGTCGATCACCCCCTCAGGATCGGGATGGTGGCCTGCCGGCCATCGCCGCCGACGGCCGGCCCGTTGCCGAAGTAGCCGGCCCAGGCGAGATCCATGATCTCGTCGTCCAGCGTCGGAGGGCGTCCCTCGAATCGGCAGATGTCCCCGGCCCGTTCGATCAGGTCGCGGGGCTCGCAGCCCCTCGGCTCCATCCCCGCCGCCCGATAGCGGTCGAGCAGGCGATCCACCAGCCCGGGCGCGGCGGAGAAGCCCGACCGGGCGGCCTGACGCTCGAAGATCCGGGCATATCGTCCGGGCGTGGGCAGGTCGAGGTGCAGCCGATAGCCCATCCGGCGGAGGAATGCGGGGTCGGTGACGTGTTCCGGCGCCAGGTTCGTGGCGATGATCAGCCGTTGCAGGAGCGGGACCAGGAGCTTCTGGCCGGTCTGGAGCGTCAGGTAGTCGGCCTGGTGCTCCAGCGGGATGATCCATCGGTTGAGGAGCTGGATCGGGTCGACCCGCTGCCGGCCGAGGTCGTCGATCAGGAGCGTCCCGCCGTTGGCCTTCAGGTGCATGGGCGCCTCGTATCTCCGGAGCGCCTGGTTGTAGAGGAGGTCGAGCGACTCGATCGTCATCTCGCCCCCGGCGACGATCAGCGGCCGTCGGATCCGGACCCATCGCCGGTCCACCCCCCGACTCGGCTCGGCCGGGTCGCCCAGGGGATCGTGGCACTCGGGGTCGAAGAGGCGGATGACCCCGCCGTCGACGGCGATACAGTGCGGGATCCAGAGGTCCCCATCCAGCGCGTCGTGGAGCATCCGGCCCAGCGTCGACTTGCCATTGCCCGGCGGCCCGGAGACGAACAGGCTCCGCCCCGAAGAGGCCGCCAGGCCGGCCGTCCGAATGACCTCGGCGGGCAGTTCCAACCCCGAGACGGCCCGGGCGACGCGATCGGGGGTGACCTCCGGGAATTGCCCGACCTGCCAGGCCAGCGCCTCAGCATACGAGGACAGGGACACCGGAGCCGGGCCCGCGTAGCCGGACACTTCCAGGAGCCGCGCCGCCCGCTCCCGGCCGCGCTTCGAAAGGGCGTACCGGAACCCGAACGGCCCCGCCTCGCCCAGGGGCTCCAGCAGGAGGTCGGCCCGGTGCTGTTCGAGCAGCTCGCCGACCATCGGCCGGGGGAGGTGGATCCGCTGGGCGACCCAGTCGGTGCTGAACTGGGGGGCGGACGACGCGATCCGCAAGGCCAGGTCGCCCAGCTCCGAGGGGTCGACGTCGCACTCGCGGAGGCCGGTCGGGGCGCGGGGGGCGCAGGTCCCCCCGGCCGTGGCCCATCCCTCGGGCGCCGATTTCTCACGAAGGCCGGATTCGCGTCGGTCCAGGGTCGAGCAGGTCGGCATCATCGGCGGAGCTCCCGGGTGATCATCCCCCACTTCGAACCTAGGGCGCCGTCAGATCCGAGGGGCGAGATCCGGGCCGAGGCCGGGCGAAAGTGGCTTCGTTCGGCACCGGGCGAGTGGCTTCGTTCGGCGTCGGGGGAGTGGCTTCGTTCGGCACCGGGGGAGTGGCTTCGTTCGGCACCGGGGGAGTGGCTTTGTATGATACCTAAGAGTTCGTGCGAGCGGCCGTACGACTGAGGGCGGGGCGTCAGGCCGATTGGCTTCTGGCCATCATAGGCCGTGAACGAGCTGGGGCCGACGCACCGCCTTCGACCCG
>JAABUK010001378.1_pt1 | contig 46514 bp, 45 predicted proteins | sample 5559141 | NCBI WGS metagenome assembly JAABUK01 (sample SAMN10711869, study PRJNA513367) | rock metagenome | isolation source: Antarctica rocks | place: Antarctica: Victoria Land, Pudding Butte nord | collected 2016-01-03 | reverse complement strand
ACCCCCGCACCCTTCCCCCCATCGCCCCTCCTAACCATGCGCCGCCTCCGACGGAAAAGTATTACTCCGCCGAGTATGCACGCTACACCCCCAACGACGCACGCGATGGCGATGCCCGCTTTCGCGCCTGTGGATAGTCCCCCATTGTTATTCGAAGAAGGCGCAGCCGTCGGCTTACTCGCAGTCACAGTCGGTGCAGGTGTAGTCGGTACAGCTGTAGCCGAAAGCGTAAGCACGACCGCCGACTCCGTAGCCGAAGCTTGGAAACAAGCACATGCGCTGCTGACGTCTGCGGCTTGGAAGTCGGATATGTAAGTCGGCAGGACCCCGGCGGCGGTGGTGGTGGTAATGGGGGCGAGGTAGGTGGGACAGAAGGTGCTGGCTTGGGTTGAGAAGCGCTCGAGGGCGCGGAGTTGGTTGTCTTGGTTGCAGGTTAGGAGGGAGGCTTGTTGGGGGGTGGAGGCGAGGATGGGGGTGAGAAGGAGGAGGAGGGTGGTTGGGAGCCAGGTTGGGATTGTGGGTGGGTGCATTGTGGATGTATGTTTTTGTGTTTCGTGTTGATGATGCTAATGCCAATGGAAGGAGCTCTGCTATATGGAGCCGTGGTCGCTCATATGTTAAGACAATTGAGGAGAAGACCGTCCTTCTGCATGTATATGTAAAGATTTGACAGCTCAGCTCTGAGAGCTCATTATGCAGGTGCCAGGAGTGGAGCGCAAGAGTGGTGGGACTGCGCCCCAGCGGAAGATCGCAGCTTGACCAAAACAGCCATATTTGGCCCCCATTTATGGTCAGCTACGGCGTCGAATAAGGAATCTTGGCCTGGGTAAGTCAATCGACGACGAATTTATGCTTGACGTATGCACATTGATATGAAAGTACGATGGTACGTAAGATGAGGAAAATCCAGCTTTAGTACTGGGAGTGAGAAAACAAGCCAAGCCCTAACGCTAAGCTTATCGCAAGCAGTCAGACCGAATCCTACTTAATCATGACCAGGCATCTAATCTCCCTTTCTTCAAGCTGCAGCAGCCAAAGCGTTCAACCAAGCCCCTAACCTATACCCACCCTTTGCGATCTGTAGCTCAATATACGGCTGCGCGCCGGTGTAATACGCGCCATCAAGCTCCTGATTCGTCTCGTTCGCTTTGAGCACATATGCGCAATTCAATGCATTCGCATCCTGCGCCCATGCCAACGCACAATCTGATGCTGTGCTGATATCTGTACAGCTGGTCCACAAGGAAGCTTCGGAGGCGTAGGTGCCGTTATCAATGCGAGTGATTAGGATGTCGCTCCAGCTGGTCAGGGTGGCGGTGCTGTTGGTACCGCCTGCTGCTTTCTCTGTTTACATTTGCAAATCAGTTTTGCCCTCAGATATGGGAGGAAGCCCTTCGAGTTTCGAAGACACATACCGACCATCTGTGTATCCCAACACGAATGCAGATTTGTCGCTGTGCCTTCCCAGGTCACACCTATCTTATTACCGCCGAGAGCCTCGGCTTCGTCATGCAGGGGCTGTGTTATGTCCCCCAGGAAATGTATCAGGAATTCCATAGCTTCTTTCCGGTCTTCGGTGCTGAGAATGGTATCTTGCACACGCGTGGTGTAATTGGCGATGGCGCTGACGACGCAGCCGGGGGCGTTGCAGTCGCGGGAGAGTTCAACACTGCATGAGGTGGGTGGAGAGTCTTCTGCGTCGATGAAGCTGTGAACGGGGGCGTCAGTTTGTATGAAAATATTTAGGAAGGGGATAAGGTGTACTGATAAGGAGCGCTGAATCTACCGGCGGAGGTCGAGCGGTAGTTATCTGCCCAGCTGGAGACGGAAGGCATGGTTATGCCTTTGCCTAGAATTTTTGCGACATAGGTCTTTCCGGCTGGTGTGAGGTAGTTGTTCGCAATCGTTGCTACAGTGGCATGCCCGAGGACGCCCCAAGCGCTCACTGTAGGGGACGAAAGAAGCAGAGCAAGCGCGGCGGTAGTGAAGAAATGCATTGTGGCAATTGAATAACTACAGGCTTGAAGTAAAAGGCTGAAAGCTGTAGTACTGACTTATGGAATATGACGAGCAAGAACAACAAAGGGATCACCCTCGCCACTATGGGCGCACAGCACGTTCATATAGCATAACAAGCGATCTTTCTCAGGTACCTACATGCCTCATTGAGGTAGCGCCTGTCATTCTTCTCCGGATGCAAGCAATCAGGTGGGTGAATGACAGGCAGGCGTTGATCGCTATCTCTAGAGCGTCATCCCGTCGGTCCACCCCGTGGCCGTCGCAGGAACAGTAATATCATGTCATTCGCTCCAATCAGAAGACTGAGGTATGTACTCTCGGTACCAAGATGTTTAGGTGCGATACCTGTGGTCGGAAGCAGCATTGTCGTTGGTTGAAGCTTTTGACGCGCGCAGGGAGGCGAGGCCCGAAATAGCAACTTCGCCTCGGCGATGCTGCCTTCAATGGGAAGGCACCTATTTCTGCCAAGGCATGCATCCTTCTACCATCTCAACGTAGTGCGGCCTTCATGGGGAATGACATAGATCGAAAGATAGGATTATTATATTACTATAATCATGGCACAAACACTATCTGATAGAGCCTGACGATCGCATGCCTCAAAGAGAAGGTCTATGTGCCGCCTAGGCTGGATTTTCCACCCCCAACACCATGCTAAATTATCAATCGAGTATGTAAAGGATGAAGTTGCACATCACGGGCTTGGGCTATGATCGTGGGCTGTGGTTGTGACTGTGACGGTGATGTAGATCGGCGTTCCATAGGCATTGGAATTTGGAACCATGGTTGGACTTGAACTCGGCTCTGCGTTGATGTTTGATTTTTCCACAGCCAGTTTCTTGTTTAAGACTGGAGAGCTGTGTGTGGGCTCGGCTCCCAGTGGTACGACGGTAATCCCACCACCATTGTCGCTTAATGTCGGCGTGCTCTGAACGGGCTCCGCAATGTGTGGTGGCAGCGCTAGCGAACTTGCCGTGGGAGCTGGTTGTTGTTGCGCCAGGACTGACGGGCTCTTAGCCGTTGTAGACGTCCCTTGAGGCAGTAGCGCGCTACTCTTGGCGGCTTTTCCGTGTTGAGGCTCACTGGCCTGAGAGGGTGACGACGTCAAGTTTGGGATTGAGAACAGTGGCCCACCTACATCTGGCGTGGCAGATGGTGTTACTGAGACAGCTTCAGTTGCGGCGCTGCTCTGCACTGCGCTACCACCGTTTGTATTTGCAGGCGCAGAGCTAAAGGTATTGCTTAGAGACGTTGACGCTTCTGCCTGGTTGTGGGCGGTCACCTGGACAGGTGGAAAGGATGATAAAGTCTGCGCTGGTTCCTGTGCTGCTTCCGTGCGGGAGCTGGAGGAAGGTCCAGAGGCCGCCATCGCACTTGCTATCTCCTTCTGGGTGCTTGACTGTGAGCTCCCCAATTTTGTGGCCGTGGGGGCAAGTGAACTTGTTGGTGAAGTGGAAACCTGTAATGTGCTAGAAGTTTCCTGCACGCTCCCAAATGACTGAGCTATAGAGGCTTGCGATGCCGAAGTTGCTCCCAGAGAGGACTGTGGTGACTGGACGCTCTTGGCAACCGGCGAGGTTGCTGCTGTCTGTGAGGCAGACGATATTCGCTGGACTGGGATCTGTACGCTCTCTGTTTGTGGCAACACCGTCGAAGCACCCTGAGTTCTCCCATTGGCTTGGGCCAAGGAGCCTTGGAACGCTGAGGCCACCTGTGAAGCAACTGAAGCCGTGGTACTTGTCCCTGATGCCCTAGAAAGCTTGGCTGCCGCATCACTTGGGAGCGCGCATTCTACGGATACGCCAGTACTGCCTGAAGCCTTTGGAAGAGCATAGCAAGACTGTCCATCAGGGCACGACTTCAATACGTAAGTCCCATCGACTTGGCACTGAGCAAGCTCTCCAGAGATGCAAGAAAACGCTTGGTTGTTGTCGTTTGCATTGCAAGTCGAAACAACGTTGAGAGTCTTATAGATTTGGTTGAAGCCATTGGCCATTGCTGCGTTGCCATGTTCTGCTGTAGGATACTGAACGCCCGAAGGTGTAGGCGTTGGAGAGTTCGAAGACGCCGTGACAGGTGCGAATTCTGCCGCGTTGGATGTTCCAAGCTGTACTATATCCTTCTTGAGGGTCAGAGTGGGCTTGGAAGATGTTATACTCTCACCCATTGCAATAGTGGACGTCTGAGATGGAACAAGCTTCATTGAAGCGGCCGAAGAGGGGGGCAAGCTCTGACCTTGAGAGCTGGTCAGCTGAGTAGATGTCGAAGATTGTATGAAAGTCGAAGAATGGGGTTCAGCTCCGCTCCCACCCGCCACTGAGGTGGAGACATCGCTCTCAGCGTTGGAAGATGTCGAAGAACCACCAACAGAAGATGCAATGGGCTTGGGTGATATAGAACCCGCTGTTAAAGGCGCAACACCCTGTGTAGTCGGCGTTGTAGGCAGACTTGGCACAGCTGCAGAAGAACTTCCACTCATCGCCGAGGCTGACAAAGTTACACCTTCAGCAGACGTCGACGCCAGTGTATGGCCGACCGTTGAGATGTCTGATACCGAATCTGTAGAGGAGCTCGGGGAGGAATAAGGTAATGATATGGACGACGAGGTCTTGATGTCAACTGTGGTCGAGGGTGTTACAGATATGTTGTAGAATCTAGGAAATTTGTTGTTGTGCCTGTGCCTCTGTTAGTCACGGAGCTCGGATTCTTTCACGGCGTACATTAACTTACTGCGCAAGGCGCCGATGATGTCCCACAGGTCCTGCTGTCACGTAATGAGAGAAGACTGCCAGCAGTACTATTATTCTCGAGCGCATGTTGAGAAAGTGAAAACAGAGAAAGAATGTGGTGATCTGCTGAGCACAGCTCGTTTCGGATGAGGAATATTAGGTGTGTAAGGTATTGGTAGACGGTTTTGTTTCTGAAGGAGAGGGGCGATGAGGAAGAGAGTAAAGGAAACGTAGAAAAGAGACAGTCACGAGGGAAATGCAGAACCCGCTTGAGCACGTAGAGAAGACCGGAATGAAATCGAAGGATGATGCAGTAAGCGCATCGCGAAACATGCGCGAACAAGACTCATATAGAGAGGCTGTCGATATCTCGCAATGACTGAAACGCTAGAATTCATGGAGATATGCTGGTATGAGTCTCAAAACAGCAACAGCGAGAGGATTCGTTGAGTCAGCGGCTCTTGCAACGAGCTGTTTAAAGAAACAGAGAAATCAATTTCCCATGTCCTTGGTTTAGCTCAATCGGTTTCATACATGGGGGAAGCACAGGCTTGGTTGAATGGAGGTTGACGTCTGGAGGAAGGTCGGCGGCTGTCGTTGCGAACTAGTGGTGCCAAGACCCGTTCCGATGACGTGATTCGCTCAGCCTTCAAAAGGTACTTCTTACTTTTTGGTGCGTAAACAACGCGCCACAAGACGCCCAAGGCAATACATCGTACTAAGGTACTTTACTATTCGTGGCGAAGGCGAGGCTCAATGACCAGACGTTACTAGATGAACCTTGGCACTGGAATATGGCTATCATACCAGAGGGACATCGGGGCTTGTTGCCGGGGCGATTTGTTTGTCTTCGATCCGGTAAGCAGTCTTGATGTCTACAACAGTTCCTTCGTCAAGCAGCGTTGGTGGCTCCAAATTGCGAGGTACCGTCAATTGTATCGCTGCTGTATCTCTAATGGCTATCACGCATTTCCAAATCCCCGGCTAAGTTACAGAGATTTCGAGCCTGATGAAACATTTTCCAGACCTTTGGCGCACTATGATCTTAACTTTCACGATGTTAATTGTTTCCACCAGCATTTGAAACTTGCCTCATTGCGTGGTTGTACAGTGGTGAAGGCCACTCTAGAGCTGTGTTTGTTGGATCGGCAAGCATCGCGACCTTTCCGGCCGCGCCTGGGATACAGTCCCCCCCCACCTTTGCTTATCCTGGAGTGTTCCCTCGATCCTACGGACGCCTCCTGGACCAACACGATTCCTGTGCTCTCGCCCGCGTTCTTTGAGGTCCAAGCAGACCAATTGTAATTATTGCACTCCGTCTTGTCGCCGGAGGGAGCAATAAACACGAGACCTCAAACCGCCTGGACACGTGATATTGGGAGCGATACTCACCGTGTCAGCGGCCTGCAGTACTATTCTGAACACTATCGCCGTTACTACCGTTAGCGAGCCGATCGCCGAAAGAGGCAGTGGGATGCTTCAGAAAAGCTGCTATGCTGGGCCTTCCTACCAGTAGGCCACCATTATCGTCAATTACTTCTTGGCCGTTGACATATAGTGCGTAGCGTCTGATTTCGTTTGTCTGGAACCTTATGAATCTCAGGTTCAAGAGTCTTTTGGTATGCCACCCAAACCTTTGAGCTGGCGGTGACACACTTCCATTTCTTGGGTATCTTGTGATACTAATCGAGAACGGCGTTGTGTTCCCAGATGTAGGATTAATTGTATATGTGTATATGGGTAATACTTTGCTTGTCGCTCATGATTTTCTTTCCCCAGGATCATATGGGTGTGAAGTCAGTTGGCTGACTTGGTATGATTCATTTACTGATTACCACATAAATTATGCATATTTGTTTAGTCTCTTATCAATCTTTTGCCAATGTCAACTTGACCAAGGTTGCCAAACTCAGCACGCATCCTCAGAGTCATCGTTCCTGTTCAATGAGTATAGCTAGGATGCAAGAAGAATATTGGGAGCGCGTGTTCGGCGGACTGACTATTTACTCAATAATGGAGTTTTCGTACAACGACACTGACTTAATTATCCTGTCCAGGTATCGAGATGGCCAGACAAGTCGAGCGCTCACTGCTTGCTATTGATAATGACGAGTTTGTGGAAGCACGACCAAAAGACAAGGATACCGACCGCCGTGGAGATACTGAGGAAGAACCTCCATTATTGGACTCGTCCCAAGCCAACGAACGCTATCTTTACCTACACAATGATACTAACTGCTCAAGTTGCAGGGAACGCAAAATTCATAACGCATGAGTGCGTCAAAGAGATCATCATGTGAGATCATCATGCGGCATGCTGCATCACTATACATGTATGCATCTCAGCCTTGACCGTACTCGATATTGTGATTGTCAATTGCTGGTCATTACATGTATTTCGCGGTTGTGGTGTGTATTCATGTGGGTTTCTGAAGAATCAACGGTCTTTTCATCCTCGTCGATGATGAGGATTCTCAGCCCTTGTACACTTGATATTTCGGAATGCTCTCTCTCGCTCCATTCTAACCTTCGCAAAGCAAGGTCAGCATTGCTTCTTCAATATGAAGGAAGTTGTTTCGACAAGGTCATGGGGACGATGTCTTCCACATCACCGATTCTCCAAGGGCACATTGCGCTAGGTCAACTTTTCTAGCTCATCGTCGACCTCATTACCTGCAATCCTGCCTGAATGCAGATCCACTTGTATATTGACAACTACTATCGTTTCGAAGTCAAAAGAAAAGGGCAGTAGCGCTCTCCGGTTCCGCACATGCGACCCCCTACCTTAAATTCTCCGTCTAGGAAGCACACGACATCTTCGAAGCGCTCAGGGACATTCAAGAATTGTCCTCGTCACTGCAATACCGCATTCACTCTATCCTTGCCGATTAGCGAGGAAGGTTGCCGCCACGACGGGAATTTGAGAAGAGATCAACGAAACAGGAAGTTGCGACAATGTGGCCATTGGACAATCCGAGTATTTCCGGGCAATGATTCCTGCACGACGAAGCCCGGGCTCATGCGCAAGCTCCCTTAAGTACTTACAGTGCTGGGTCTTTGTTTCCCGTCTCCACTTTAATGCTAGTGGGAAGACCATCGAGGCTTATTTTTAACCAAGCAATGCCTCTTTCTTCACCACGCACACTGACTCTGCTATAAAACCTTTCGATTCCCTCGCATCTTCAAGCAATTTTGGCTTCCTTAAGTCAAGATGTATTTTACACATCCACTTCTTCTTGCTTGTGCTTTGAACCTCATTGCTTTCACTCAGGCAGCGCTTTCTGGTTATGCTCCCGTAGCAGCGACCTGCCCCAAAAGCCCTCTCGTTCGCACCGCTTCTGGCTTGTCTGCACCTGAAACAGCATACATTGCTGCCCGCAGTCCAATCGCATCAGCAGCTCTTGGAAAATGGCTCCAGATGGTCAACTTGACATTCAGCACAGCGAATCTACCCAAAGTAGCTCTCACCACCAGTGGGGGCGGTCTGCGCTCCTTGCTTATCGGAGCTGGCGTCATCCAAGCTTTTGACGCTCGAGACAGCAACACGGGCGTTAGTGGCCTCTATCAGGGTCTGACGTATCAGGCCGGCCTCTCTGGTGGAGGTTGGCTTCTGTCTTCCGTCGCCGGCAACAACTACCCAACCATCTCATCTTTGCAAACGAACCTCTGGACGACAGCTTTTCAAGACGGCCTCCTCGATCCCGCAAATCTAGCAGTCGGACCGGCTTATGCCCAGATTACAGCTGATGTCGAAGCCAAAAACGCAGCCGGATTCTCCCCAACTATCGTTGATGTCTACGGCCGCCTTCTTTCATATCAGCTGCTCTACGGCACCGACGGCGGCGTGGCCATCGAACTCTCATCTATTACGGGCTTCTCAAACTTCACTTCGCACGCTGTACCCTATCCCATCATCACAGCTCTAGATATTGAAAATGCTACTGGAGCATGTACGCCTCCCAATAACTCTGTGATCTACGAGTTTTCACCATACGAATTCGGCAGCTTCGATTCGGGCATCAATGCCTTCACCCAGACTCGGTATCTTGGGACATCCCTCAGCAATGGGGTGCCTACCAAGCCTACGTGCGAGACGAATTACGACAATTTAGGCTACATTCTCGGCACCTCATCCGACATTTTCAACGAATTTTGCGCCTCTTCTCCCACCAGCGCCCAAGGGCTCGGAACAATACCCGCAAACATCACCTCCATAATCACTAACATCCACGCGCTGACGCCTCGCGATGAGTACGCCATCTACCCCAACCCCTTTTACAATTACACCCATTCTACCCTCGTCTCCGCCAAACCCATTCTTACACTTGCAGACGGCGGCGAATCCCATCAAAATAACCCCCTCTTTCCCCTGCTCCAATCATCCCGTAAGGTGGGCGTGATAATCGTGAACGACAATTCCGCAGACACATCTGGTAACTTCCCTAACGGCAGTCAATTGCATCAGACATACCTGCAATCCCTCTCCGCCAGACTAACCAGGATGCCTGTCATACCACCTACAATTACCAACGCGCATCCGATATTCTTTGGATGCAATGACACGAGCAAGATTACGATTGTGTACTTGCCGAATTACAACTACACGTTCCCGAGTGGCGAGAGTACCTTCAAGCCGGAGTATTCGGCTGCTGAGACTAGCGGTATGATCATGAATGGTGGACAGGTTGCGACAGATGGCGGGAACAAAACTTTTCCACTATGTTTGGCTTGTGCGGTTGTGAAGAAGACGGGGGGTGTGCTGCCAGCTGGGTGTGCGGCTTGTTTTGCGACTTTTTGCTATAATTGATTGGCTCAATGTGATAGGATTGGTAATGGGATGATAAGGAATGGAATTTGGCGGATTACATGAGTTTCGTATGATTATAAGAGGAAAGACAGTGCAATAATAATTAACTTAGACCATCACAGCTGGATGAAGAGCGCGTTGCAGAAACCTCGCTCAGGTATCGAATCTCGGTTGCGGTCAACGTCTGCTCTCATGAGATAACAGTCGTTTTGGGAGTGCTCCTGATCGTGGGCCTGATTATTGGTGCCAGTGCTATGGGTTGGAGCTTTACTGGACAGCTCCTCTGCAATGTCCCACCTAGCATCATCGAATCTTTCTTCTTGATGATCCTAATCACTGGGCACAGTATCGGGGACGCCAAGAAGCGTTTTGATCTGCACAACATCTACCTGCGCAGGCTGAAACTTATCTCCTATATCAAGTAGAGGATATGCCACCTCCACGTTGGCAGGCTCGATGGTGACCAAGGGTGTCAAGATTGAGGTGAGGATGAGATACGAGTCGAATACGGAAATCAAGTAGTAACATCAGGCCTTTGTTCAACACAAAAGTCAACCTGGGTTCAACAGCCGCTAAACATCGCGCTCAGTCACAAATGGAAGAGCAAGAAATTTGAATCTATCTTTGCATTGGATTCTTTGTTTAGTACTAGAGAATTTCGGATTACTCATAATTGTTCAAGTGATATTGTAAAGCAGATACTTCAGACGGGAAAGCAAAAAGTGAAGACGGGCAACCTCTATTGAGCCTGATCAAGAGAAAAACACAGTCCAGGTATAGTTCTAGATACTCAGTAATCGAACATTTTCTATTCCTCCGTTGCACGCGATGAGAGCTCCGTGTACCATAATAGCTTCCTTGTCGAGCTCAGCATAACATCAGCATCAAACCAGCCTCTGGTAGCTAGCTTTCCCACGCGAGAGCATCACTCCATTTCCAAGACCGGATATCGCACACCCAAGTATCACTCACCATCATTCCTGCCCCTTCATTGCCAAACCAACTCCGGTCCTGGTCGCAATTTATAATGACAAGTGCTCAGAGTCATTATATATGTCCTCTTCCCGGCCTTGTACTACCCTACCGCGACTTTGTCCCGGCCAGCCAATAGTGAAATCGTCGACAACAGTCACCCATCCCACCGCTCAGCCCTCTACACAAACAATTATCAGCCGAGGCCGAAACTGAATCCTCCTCCAAACTTCAGTAGAGCATACATCCAAACCTCAGTATTCATACCCCAGTCCTCAACCATCCCCAGTCCTCAAACAGCCCTCATTCCTCAATCCCCCTTGCCATGGAAAATCCACAGAGAAACCAAAACAGTTCACTCAAAAAGGGCCAATATTCAGTGCACACAATGCCCGCACTATTACCATTCCCCCAAAGGCGACCGACCTCGAGGAAAGCACGTATCATACCGAAAGCCGGCGCGTTTAGATATGGATCTTTGGCTTATCATGGCACGCGTACCTGCCCGCGGAGAGTTATTGTAACCACAGGGACATGGGAGTAAAGATCAGCCCGTACAACGCCAGCAAGCCTTGAACGTGCGGATGTTTAGAATCAGATGTTTGGTGATATCTTTCTGCGGGCAAAAATCGAAATGCGAGTTTTACATCGGAGGGGCAAAGTAACTGGGAGAGCCGAGGAAAGTGGAATTGAGGTGGTTAGATAGAGGTTGCTTAACACGATAAGTCGAAAAGCTTGACTTTCATGCTCGTGCGATGAAAACCTGCGTATGTGAATAAACTTCTTAAAGGTATACGGTGCGCTCCCAACTGGCTACAAAAATAGAACGAAGGAAAGCGATACTGAGCGAAGAACCAAGAAGTTGTTCCAAGAGCATTTACCTACCCAACGAAGCGTGCTTCACTTGAACTGATCCTCCGTGACGCCTTTCCCCATCGCGCTGGTCGAGCTTACACCACCAGTAACCATCTTCAGCATGTTATCCACATAATTGGCTCCACTCCATTTTTGATGGGTAACCACGTCGATCTTGCCTTCCATCTCGGGCTCTTGCACCAGCTCTCCGTATGCCCGCATACCCTGCTTGGCGAAAGCTTTTGAGAACTGATCGCTGATGAGTGCGGTGGTGTGGAGGCCGGCAAGGGTGATGAATTGCCAGCAGTAGCCTAGCTTGCCAAGACGTTTGATGTAGGTCTCTTGTTCCTCGCGTGGCATGGCCGCTTTCCAATTGAAGGAGGGAGAGAGATTGTAGGCGAGTCTACGGCATTGTTAGCAGACCGATTTCCAGGGATGGGAGATTGGGATAGCTACTTCTGCTCAGGCCATACAGCATGTACACCGTTGGCAAATTGTTCTGCCTGCTTGTAATCAGGCTTTGCACTCTCCATCCAGATCATATCCGCATATGGTCCGTATGCCACGGCGCGGTTGACGGCACACCCACAACCGCCTTGGTAGCGGTAGAAACCTTCGCGTGTTCTTGGTGAGTCCCAGTCCCAGTGGATGTCAACGCCAGTCAAGCCTTTGGCAATTGCCCGTGATTCAGAGTTGCTCTTGCCCTTGACCATGGAATGGTACTCTTGAACCAAGGCTGCCTTGTTGACGTGGACGCCTGCGTTAATCATATCCACTACAGCATCATCGAACAGCTTCAAGCCCGCTTGGGCGATCCATTGGTCCTCGATGGTTTGTAACTGGTCACCAGTCTTGCCAACCTGTTCTGCTGCCACCATCAGGTCGTTGAGAGGTTGGAGAGCTGGGTTGGTCATTCCGAGAATGAAGGCATGGTCTCTGGGGTCGATAGTGGATGTGATGAGCGTAGCAGCTTCAGAGTCTGTCCGAGCAACGGCTAGAAGATCGGTACCCATGATGTCGGCCTGCGCCCTAATGGCGACCATGCGGTTGATGTGCTCGCTGATGGGTACCAGGACCTTGCCCGCCATGTGGCCGCACTTCTTGGTCCCCGGCGCTTGATCCTCGATGTGTATGCCTGCCGCTCCTTTCTCAATAAAGAGCTTTGTCAGCTTCATGATGGCGGTCAATCCTCCATGTCCAGTATCAGCGTCTGCGATAATTGGCCGTAGAAAGTCGGTATTGGCTAGACTACCACGATTTGCCTTGGGCGTTGTTATACGTTCTTCCCTTTGCTTTCGGTCATGGAATAGCTGGGCCATGAAGAGATGCTGGACCTTGTTTGGGACCGTATTCTACTAGTGTTTAACGATCGTATCTTGCTCGATGAAAAACGTATGCTTACCATCGGGTAATCTGCCAGATCAGGTGAAGGCTCATCTGTGGAGGAAGCGGTTGAGGAGCATTGCCAACCAGAGACGTAGACGGTGTCGAGGTATTTGGCCATCTGAGTGATCATCGTTGGATCCAAGCACCCATATGTGAAGCTAGCATCGCCGTTCTATCGGTTCTTGTCAGACTTTCGTCGAATGTGCTGCCGTCCTGACGAGTAATGACAAACCTTGAATCTACCTTCAACAATGTTCCAAAGCTTTTGGCTCTGAGCGTTACTGGGGTACTGGATCGTCAAATTACCCCTCTTGGCCACAATCTGCTCGGCGGTAAAGGGTCTCTTCGTGAATCTCCAACGAGAGTCCGTCCACGATCTCTTCAAGGCTTTGACATCCTCTTGGTATATCTGGTCTTCATGGTCTAGAGAAGACATCGGAACGGCAAACACGAAGGGCGTCTGATCTGCCAGGATTGCTTGCACCAACAGCGTGTCGATCTAAAACAACAACTATGTATGACCGTGCCAGCGGAGGTGCTTGTATATATGTAGAGCGTTGCTTCAAAAGGGCGAAGGCGATAGACAGTCCAGGAGCACCGTGGATGGTGATAATACAGGCGGAAGGATCCGGCCAGCCGGCGAGGCTTGGAAGGAGAAGCGTCATGTTTGGCTGACTGTGGGCTGGCCGCCGGTCCAAGGGAGGATGGAAGTTGGAAAGCTTCCTCGGCTTTCATAGGGCTGAGCGCTGGCCTTTGTGGGGAGGCAAGGGGCACTGATGCCTCGGCTCGCGTGCAGCTGCTTTGCCGCGTAAGGCTGCCTTTAGGACGACATCTTCGATGGGAGGATGGAATTGATCATTCGTTCACACTGCATGCTTTGTCGGTCACTTCCCCCCCCACCGGAGCCCGAGGCGGGACCATGGAGGCATTGCAGAGTAAACATCGCCAAGAGCAGAAAACCTTGCAATCCCGAGTGACACAAAAGAAGAAGTCAGCAACGAAGAAGACTCGAAAAGGAGTTAATGATGAGTGTGCGGACCTCGAACGGCAGCTTAGAGACAAGCAGCAAGGCGAAATAGCTGCGTACTCCGGGTTCTCTGGCTCTAATGGATTCGATGATCAAAAGGCTAGTGGTAACGACTCTGACGAGCAAGATTCTCCTGAAGCATCAGTGAATATCGACAATTCTTCTAAAACCCTGTCATTGTCTTCTTCCCTTCCAGTGTCGAACGGTTCAGCAGGAAAACCAAACCGTCAGAAAGCTAGACTTGCTCGACGAGCTGCTGAACAGGAGACTGCGGCAGAGCAAGCCAGAAGAGAAGCTTCTCTTCAACCAAACCTCCGTGATCAGGAGCGTAAGTCTATACGTGAAGCCTATGCTTCGAGGGGTCTGATAGAGCATGATATCCGATCTGATGGCCATTGTTTGTATGCGGCTGTCGCAGATCAACTGCAAGACATGAAAACAAGCCTGAAGCTGGATGGCCAATTTGAGTCCCATAGTCCATTATTGGGAGGCTATAAAGTCACAAGACAAGTGGCCGCCAGATATATATCCGAGCATTCGGATGACTTTCTTCCCTTCCTCGAAGGGCCACTGGATCAGTACGTCAAGACGATCAGGGACACGGGTGAGTGGGGCGGTCATCTCGAGATTCTTGCACTCGCGAAAGCCTATGGAGTCGACATCAATGTTCTGCAAGGCGATGGGAAGGTCGAGAAGGTTGAATGTGGAGTCGATGGTGCTCATCCGGAGCTTTGGCTTGCTTACTACCGCCACAGCTTCGGACTCGGAGAGCATTACAACTCATTACGTAAAGCAGAGTGAACTGCAAAACGTCTTTTTAGACAAACTTCGAAAAACAGGGCCTTGCCTCCAGAATCGCGAACGCAGCCTTCTAAGCTATTTACAGGAGGCCGAGGTTTGCTAGTGACGCCAAACACTGACCCAGTCCTGTCCTCTCCCAATCTCGTGGGTCCTTACAGGCTGCCAGTGAGCAGCTCGTGTCAGAGCGGCAGGGCTTTTGGGACCATAGACACCTTCCCTGATATGGCCCGACTTGTCATCATATGTGAGCTCTTCGCCTGGATGGGCAAGATGCTCGACATAGACTGGTGGAGGCAGAGCATATGGTGGGCCTCCGATTTTAGGATCTTTAGCACTTGGGAACTCGATGCAAACCAAATTGCCATCGTATGTCAAGATTTGCGACATACGAAGGGCCCAGTCAGGACGAGAACTGGGTGGCAAAGCAGAGAGAAACTATGTTGGCCGTCAGCTACGGACATCCAGTTGAGGGCACGCACAACGGAGAGAGCCAGTATGCATCATTGAGTGCAAAGGAGACTCACGGTATAATCATATATCATATCGAATTTGCCATCTCCCCCAATGTTCTTCATCCAATCAGTGCCAAAAAAATCACCACGCATAAACATCACTGTCCCAGCACCAGCATGCTCGTCTCTCACAGGATACTTGCCACCGTGCAATTCTTGTTCTTCGTAGCACCTCTTGACCGCTGTCTCGCTAACTTCGAGTCCGAACGCATCATATCCGAAACTTGCGAGCAGCAGCACATCATAGCCCTTCCCACATCCTGGCACCAGCACTCGCTTTCTTCGCGGATTCCCCACCGAATCTTGTGTGAAGCAGGAGCCCAGCAGGTCCTTACGATCTGCAAGAGTATCCTCAAGAGCTGGGTTGGGCATCCCACGATCCCATGGCAGGAAGTCTCCCTTATCCCAGAGGGCTGACCACTTATCTGGATGTTTCGATGCATCCCCCGCAAAATGTGACATTAAGCGGGCTCTAGCTTCCTGCAGGGCCATGTTGTTGCTCACTATTAATCAGAGGAGTAATATCAGCCAATGATCTCGGAGGCTATGAGCTACAATGCAAGACAGATTGAACTGGGCATTACGGCGAAGTCCGCTCTCCAGACTGTCATCCCAAAGTCATGACTCATGACGAGAACGGCTCCTCGTTTACACTTACTCTTGCTTCGTCGCACAAAGTCACTGCAATAGCAGGGTCAATTATCAACTTTGTGAGAGGGGGATGTTGATAATGTACACGGCTACCCTGGTACATGCATGTCTACATGCATCTAGACCTTTAGCGCAACGGCCCCACCGCACGTTTGTGCTCGCACTTGAGACTTGAAGCACGAATTGACCCCACCATCGCGTGCATCAACCCCTGTCATGACGCACCTTCCCGCTGTCCGAATTAAGGTAGCGTGCGCCATGCCGATGCCGATGATGACCGGCAGTTCGGCAAAAAAGCTTCTTCATCCTTCGGCCTTGGCTGGTATCAGTGTCAGATAAAGTACCATAACGGGCTACTCACCATAGTATATCTCCGAAAGGCCGTTAGATGATTCCCCTCAGACTGCTGATTCATCTGTCGAGGCCAATGATGCTCATACCCTCCCAATGTCGCCGAAGCCGGCTTGCTCCTGTGGAAGTCACTCTCGATGCAGTGCATCATTGGGACTCGATAAAGTATAAACGTGAATTCGGTACTGCACTTTCAACACCTACCGTGACAAATATCTTTCAACACTTGCGTGTCAAAGGCCCTGTTGAGCCTAGTGATTTTCAGTCGTTTCACATGTCCAAGTTTTCAACGCGCGCCCACCAACAGAAGTTGAACCACTGTTGCACGTTCAACGATCAACGAAGCACGCCTCTACAATGGATAACAAACCCGCCTTGCTTGGTGCTCAAGAGATAGACCATGAAGCGCCCACAGCCAACGTTTCGTCCAGTCTTGACCAGAACAGCTGTAACACCAGTCCAGTCTCTTCCGCACCTTCATTTGACGATGCAGACCATAGCACCGGTCAGACAACGCCAAATGTCGAGACAGCCGAAGAGGAGACCATTCCATCGCCAGTGAAAGTACCGCGGTCCAAACGACGAGGCCTATTTGGACGCTTCGCCATCGTGGCAGAAGTAGAGGAACCAAAGCATTACGCACGCAAGACGAAATGGTTCCTCACCTTCAACATCGCTCTGGCAGCGTTGGCAGCTCCGTTAGGGAGCGCCATCATCTTTCGTGAGTCATGATGTTTGGCACAACGCGCAGGCATTCATCCCAACTCATTCGGTGCCAGCTGCTCTTACCCAGATATCAGCCGATCTCGACACCACGCCCACCATCGCCAACTTCTCGGCCGCCTTTTACATGCTCTCTATGGCCATCTTCCCGCTCTGGTGGTCTTCCTTTTCCGAAACCCTAGGTCGTCGTACCATTTATCTAGTCTCGTTCACCCTCTTCCTGTTGTGGAACATCCTCGCTGCCGTATCGAATAACATAGCCATGCTGATCGTCATGCGTATCTTGGGTGGTGGAGCAGCAGCTAGCGTGCAGGCCGTCGGTGCTGGCACCATTGCAGACATATGGGACGTTCGCGAACGCGGGAGAGCCATGGGTATCTTCTGGCTCGGACCTTTGTGTGGACCTCTCTTCGCGCCGATAATTGGAGGGGCTCTAGCGGAGAAATTCGGATGGAGGAGCACACAGTGGTTCCTGGCAATATACGGAGGTGCTGTGCTTGTCTTTCTCTTCTTCGCCCTGCCAGAGGTAAAGTTCCCTCCCATCGAGCCCATAGAGTCAGCCCTAACAAACCTTCCCAAGACACTGAAGACCACCAAGCCGTTGCTCGCGGATGCAGAAGGGGACCGGCCAGCTCTAACACTAACCACCTCTCGCACCAGCACAATCCACCGCAAATCACGCACCTACATCAACCTAGCGCGCCGCACCTTCATCGACCCTCTCCGCATAATCCTCTACCTGCGCTTCCCCGCCGTCCTCATCACAGTCTACTACGCCTCCATAACCTTCTGCTCCCTCTACCTCCTCAACATCTCCCTCGAGACCACCTTCTCGAAAGCGCCCTACAACTTCCCCACCAACATCGTCGGCCTGACCTACATCCCCAACAGCATCGGCTACGTGCTCGCCTCCCTCTTCGGCGGCAAATGGACCGACACGATCATGGAGCGCGAAGCGAAGAAAGCAGGACGATACGATGAAAAGGGCAAACTGATGTACAGACCCGAAGACCGCATGAGAGAAAACGCCTGGATCGCCGCTTTCCTCTACCCGGCAGCGTTGATCTGGTACGGCTGGACCTCCGAGCGTGGCGTCTTCTGGCTCGTGCCCCTCATCGCCAATTTCTTCTTCGGCATCGGCTCCATGCTCATCTTCGCAATGGCAACGACCATGCTGACGGAGTTCATGCCGAAACAGGCATCGAGTGGAGTCGCCGTCAGCAACTTCATCAGGAACATCTTTGCGTGTGTTGGTGTTGTGGTTGCGCACCCGCTTATCAGCGCTATTGGGAATGGGTGGCTCTTTACCGGTATAGGTGTCATCGCGATGGCGAGCAGCCTTGTAATTTGGGCGATGAGACGATTCGGGCCGAGGTGGAGGCTCGATATGGATAAGCAGGTGGCCTGAGTGTAGGATTGAGATGAGCGACGATTCAGAAAGATATTAGACGACGATAGGACCGAGCCACGATTGCATCAGCGAATGGCGTTGATGTATTGGATCACGACGAAATAGAGGATTGGTTAGACTGGCGTGTTGGAGGTGCGTATACCATTGTAATATTGGGGATGAAGATTATGCGCTTCAGCGTGCCTGTACAGACGAAAATTTGTACACCGGCTTCAATTACTTTCGAAATGAAAAGAAAATAGATTCACAGATTCAGAAGAATTCACGTACTATTTCCTCCATGAATGTGATGATTCGAATTGGTACAGCTAGGCCGTCGAGTCTAGCAGTCCTTTATCCACGATAATCTCCTGGCCTAACCACTTACCAAGAAGAGAGCGGCGTACGCTACGTCCCAAACACCACCCCTACATGCAGCGTGGCCGTCAGCAATATACCTCCGGCCATCAAGGCGGGCAAAGACAACAGCCTGTAGGCCAGAGAGGAAGTAACGCCTATCGGAAGGGCTCTAACATTTTCCCATCGGTAACCTGCTTGTCCCTCATCGCACGAAAGCTGTAGCATTGCGGTCTGCGTATTTATCCACCAGGACAGCCACAAGCGGAGTGTCAATATGCCCTGGCACGACTGTGTTCAGGCGGATCTTTCGTTGGGGTAGATACCAGTTCCAATCTCAGTGAATTAAATGACGGCCGCTTTCGTAGCTGCGTAAGCGACAAGGGGCTGGCCTACGTATCTCAACCCAGCCACAGCACCGTTATGGGTAGTCGAGATAGTAAAAGAGGTATACGCCTTTGGTGGTCAGTCTGAGAATCCAACACTACCTCATTTATCTCCGCAGGACCACCACGTTCGCTACTGCCCGCGTTGCTCACTGGAATATCCGTTCTCTCATTCAGGGCTATGCAAACATGGACAACTGCTTTGACACTGAAAGAAAACATTGCGTCTCCTTGTATGGCGGAGATTGACTGATTGGGTGATCCGTCGTGGATCTGGGAAGCAGCGGCTCGGCAGCGGGCTAGATGGTGGCGCGTTGACCAGTGAAGAGTGTTGCGATTGTGGTGCCGTTGCCACTAGTCTTTAGAGCCTTATAGAAGACTTCCTGTACGATGTTGTCAGGACCTTCGCCAATGCAGCCGATTCCCGTAGTTAGGGCGACGTTATCTATGAGGTCGTGGAGAGGTATGTTATTGTAGGTGTGGCTTGATACCAGCCTCAGCAAGTGTTACAACCACAAGCTTGAGGCAAGACAGACGTCCTAATGGCCTGGTGAAGCATGAACAGATATGTGCAGGCGAATTGCTCTTCAACCGATGAGCGGGAAGAGTTCCGCTGCTCAAAGCTCCTCGAAAACCATATCTATGTGGCTGGAATCTTCATGGTCAAGATACTCATTCATACCTCGGAGTTGACGAGCATTCCGAGCATCCCCTCAGTCTGCCACGCCTGTTGTGATCTTTCCACCTCCATACGGACCGTTCGATGCAGTCTAGCCATGAGTCCATCAATGTGAGGAGATTCGCCCATGTGCGACGAATAGAGATCAAGGATGATGATACCAATATCGACGCACAGTCTAACATATCGAGGGTTCGTTATGAAAGTGCACAACCACTTGAAGATCGGTTGTAGAGACACATCATCCCTTCCAGATAAAGCAGCGCGGGTCGCCGATCGATGACGGAAAGCAGTAAGTAAGGTCACAACGTCAGAAAGATTCTGCTCGCCTCTTTCAGGTTTTAATGCTTGGTCTAGGGCAGCTGCATATTTTCCTTTGCGCAGTAGCTCTTCCCATATTTTCAGTTTCTTCTTCCCTTTTGGTCGTCCATCAATGATAATGTCTGCCCCTTCACCCGTGAAGTCTTGGCCCCTGAAGCGCTTTTCAAATCCTTTCGATTCCTTTTTGGCTTTCTTTCGGTCCAACTCTTCAACATTACCCTCGATCAACGCTTGCATTTCCTTTTGCCTCTCCTTTTCCTTAACCTTTTGCTGTCCGGAGAGTCGTGTCTTCACTGATAGATTGCCATTTTGCATGCCCACCGCCAAGTGACGATCGTCTCGCCCGGCACCAGAGCTGATCACGCATAGTGAGAGTATTGGCGAAGCATACTTGGATCCGTAAACGACATTCCACGCAGTGGTTTCGAAAACTTTCAAGTGCCCATCCAGTCCACCACTCACAAGCCTGGTATTGCTGGAGGCTAGACATAGGGACGTGACAGTTTTCTGGTGGTTTTTGAGCACCGCTAGCGGCCTTGCAGCTACCAAGTCAAGCACGGAAATCTGATTGTCTGCCGCGGCAAGAACAGTGGTTCCAGAAGGCATCGGCAATACATCTTCGACCGGAGCTGCATGCTTGAAGGTCATGATCGCGCTGGCCGACGCTCGAGGATCCCATAGTCTCACGGTCTGATCGTAGCTCCCAGTCACCAGTAGCCCAGAGGCTTGCCCTGGCATGAAAGCCCCACTTCTAACATAGTCCTGATGGCCAACAAACGTAGCGGTACTGTCCTGACTTGGAAGATCCCACAACCTAACCGTTCGATCATCACTTGCGCTCATCAGTGTTATAGGCTCTATTGGCGAAAACTTCGAGGTCCAGACTGGCTGTTTATGCTCCTTCCAAGTTTTTAGGATTGCGCGTGAGTTGATATCGAAGACTTGTATGGTGCCAGTCTCATCGCCTGCAACCATGACACGGCCATCGCGTCTGATCTCGGCACTATGAGCGATATCGTCGAAGCGAGAGATTGTCTTGATTAATTTTCGTGTACGAACGGAGAAGAATTGGACTCGAGTCCCGGTGGTTACGGCGAACAGATCGGATGCTTGGGCGAGTGCATTCAAATTAGACAGAGGGGCGGAGACGTGGGTAATTGGGTTGCTTGACGGCGAAGGTGCCAAAATCTATGAGTGGTCGCAGTCAGCATTGCCAGATTGTCGAATCTGTACATGTGTAGGGACTAGAAGAAGAATCAAAGCATATCAATTCTCTGAAATCATATCTCATGGCTCGAAACACAGCTTGCCATGGGATGGGGGAGAATAGGTGATTCGAAAGGGCGTACTTGGGATTTGAAGGTCTTCCAGTATGTTTGCTCTGGAGTAAGAGGCGAAGGGCCTGGGGCGAGCTTTATAGGCTGTAAGGGAAGAACTGGGGCCGACATTTTGTTGACTTCCCTGATCGAAGAAGGTCATAGGGTTGACCTCTTCAGGGTGGTTGAATTGTGGTGTGGTTTTGGCACGGAGTTTTTGGAGTTAGTAGGTTGATAGGGCTGAGGTATCCTATGGAGGCTAAACGAATTAGGTATAGCCCCCCTAACTGCGGATAATCTTCGATTGACATCCAATACAAGGCTATCCGATTGGTTAGATAGGCTGCTTCAGATGGGCCTAGTAGGCCAATGGAGTATGATTCAAAGACAACCAAACAGAGGAAGAAAAAATTGTCCAACACTGAGTCCACTATGGTCTAGCCGGTCAATCTACTCCAATCACATCCATCACCACTATTCGTAAGTGGCTACAGGGGCACACTAAAATGTTTGCCAGGACTCTTGGGCGGGCGTCTTACTGGCCTCATACCTCCTCTTGTTTCAACAACAAACCTCCGATAGGTATCTGAGCAGATGCTATAGACCACCAAAATTCTTTTTGACGAACTTCAGATTTCCTTTGGAGGCACGCCAGTAACTTGGGGACCAATAGATCGGCACAGATTTCGTACCTTAAGCACTGGTCTGCTTGAACCTTCCCAGATACGTTGGTATCCAAAAGGCACGCGTTCCAGCCTCCCGTAGCCCCATCACAATCATGTCTATTGACTTCACTGTCAAGTCTATAGTCATTTGTCCAGCTCTATGAAGGTGTATAGAACGATGCCGTTGCCATTCCCTTGAGACGATGTAAACGATGTTGCAGTATTCCTTCCCTTCTTTGCTGCATCTCTTCTCCTTCCTCAATATTTTAAAGTCGGTCCGCTTATCTTGGTTGATGGCCATAGGCATAGTTTTCTCGATGTCTTTGCTGTCGTTCACCATCCATAGCAAACCGTCTCGGGCAGCAAACATGGTTCTGTCATTGGTGAGCTCAGGGGCTTCTAGACCGCTAGCGTTGACAATCTCATTGACCTGATAAGTTCCTCACACTTCGCTCTCATTCTCCCAGAAGTCTGCACCCATGGTGTCTCGGAGCAGTGACGTACCCTGTATTCTGCCAAAGGCCAATAGGAGCTTCATAGCGTGGTTCGTGTAAATGACAGGTGCAAGAAATTAAAACGTGTCCGTCACCTTGTCGAGGGAAGATCAGTACTGCTGAAGTAGCGTTGTGGCGGAGAGCCCCAAGCCCAGACTGCTTGATTCCAAGATGTTTTCCGTGCTCTGAATTATTTTTCTATGCGAAATGGGACAAGAACGAAACGGCATGCGTATGTGACCAAATTCTTCGCCGTATAATCAGACGGTAACCCATTCAATTCCCTCTTTAATTGTCATCATGTTGCAAAGCTATGTACTAACTGTAGTCCGGGCACTCATGTGCGGCCAAAGCGTTGACCTGGCTGAAAATCTCCAAGGATCCACATACCCACCATCAGAAGTGAAGGCACTCCACATCAGTAGGGACGAAGTACCCAATAGCCGTGCGTACAGACACACGGGTGCTGTACAAACCATGTCTCGCAAGATCTTGCCATAACCAAGTTGCCAGTAACCATCAAGGCAGCATGGTGCCGATATGCACAACGACAATCGAAGACATCGTAAATACCAGAACGGCCAATGTGTTCGAGACGCACAATCGGAAACCAAACAATGTAGACGCTTAGAGAATGATTATTAGAGCTTTTGTTCTTCATGTGAGTGCCGACTTCAAGCCACTACCAAACCCAATCCAAACACCGCTACCGTATATAAGCACCAATCCCTGGATCTGAAGAGATGAGAGAGGGGATGATCAACGGGGTATTATTGATGCTAATGGACCCAAATATAAACATAGGATTCCCACGGGGGTTGTGCATTATCAGATGGTGTACGCTCATCGGCCCATTAGCCTTCGCTTGCACGATTACAAGTGATCCGGCTCGAGCGTTAAAGCATGAGGATTCGATAGTACATGTGTAGTTCATTGTAGTTCTATCCTACGATGACGCGGAGGGGTCTCATAAAGTGTCGGGCTGCCTAGCAAGCATTCACATCTAAACTAGATGCAGTCTCAAGCTAAGGGTAATCGCATACTGGAAGGAAGGAAGAAAAAGCGAGCAATGTACGAAGACATCCGAATGTTGGGTGCCTGATAGATTCCGATCCTTCGACAAAGAGGTCGACATTCCTTGAAAACCAACCGCCACTTGAATATTCTTAAGTCCCCAATCACAATCAATGCATGTATTCGAGTCTTTGTTCTCAGGGACCAGGGCTACTGCCCTCGGACACCAAGCCCTCATTGACCTTGACGTGGCGTAGTATGGAAGAGGTGGGCCATACTATTTGGCCTATCATTTTCTTTGCCAAGGCCAGTGCCGTTTGTTTGTGCTTCACCGTACGGCCCACCGTTAACACCATTTTGGGGCGTTGACAAAGCATTCTTTTGTGCCGAAGCCTCCGCCGCCCTCCGCCTTCTCTGGTTCAGATCCCCAAGGATACCGGTAATCTTCGACTTGGCCACCGCCTTTACATCAGCTGGCTCGGTGCTTTGTTTGATGGCATCCAGCATTGCCCGCAACTGAGTGACGGAGGCGATATGTGGACATACTCTTGCGTGCCCAAAGTGAGCGATACCGCAAAGATTGCATTTCTCGGGTCCAGCCAGCTTAAGGGGACAGTAGCCCTCTTTGTGGATACTCTTGCAGGCAATACAGTGACTTCGAGGATCGCTCGCTCCATCAGTGGCGTCAGTTTGAGGCACAGGGACCGATTGCGGACCATAAGGTGGCATTTGGTAAGCTTGAGACGTTGGTTGGGGTCTAACAGGTAGTCGACTAACATCTGGCGGTTCGTAGTGCATAGGAGCGGTGTTAGGGCTTGGAATGGTGGGTGGAGGAGGATAAGCAGCGTAGCCATTAACCAGGGGTGGTGGTGGTAAGCCGTTCGCTGTCAGTGTTGGTACTTCAGCACGCTTGAAGACTTCGTGTCCTAAAAGATGGTCAGCCAGGCTCATTATTGGGCATTGATGCAACTCTACCTTTGCTGTTTACTGGCGAGGCTTGAGACAATGAGGGGCGAGATGGACGCTGCTGGGGAGCTTCTATCTCTCTTAGAACATCAAGATCACCTCCTTCACCCCCGTCGGCCCCACTATCAGCTTCGTCCTCGTCACTATCGTGCTCCATGAAATCTGTGTCGCTGTCGGTCTCCTCGGTTCCCTTTCCGGACTTTATCTTCCGTGCAGGCGATGCAGTATGCTTCGCATAATCAACATTCTAGGGAGAGTAAGAGTAGAACGTTTGCTTTGCGGAAGAGTGAACTCACTTGACGCTTGCGTCTACCTCTACCCAAATCCTCCTTGCGGGCTGCAGCTTCCTGGGCTGCTTCGCGTTCGCGCTCCTTCAAGATTGCATCCCATATGGAAGGGTCTGGTTCGGCATCATCCGGTACGCCCAGACCTTCCTCAAGAGTACCTTTATCGTTAGCCCAGACTCGAGCAAAGCTGAATTGCGACTCAGCGGAGTTGTCGTTGGCAGTCTGAGTATTCTCGATCTGGCTGCGGTCAAGAAGTCGATCTACGGAGGCAGAGTCGTATTTGATATCGTGAGTATCGTCGTCTTTGAACAGAGCGTCAGTCCCGTGTCGGAGAATAGATTCGACATCTACGCCAGCGTCGTCGGCAGCATCCATCTGCTCAATCATAACATGATCTAAGGCCATCTTCTTCTTCCCGATCTGCATGATCTTCTCCTCGGCAGTGGCCCGCGTGGTCAGCTGAAAGACAAGCACCTTTTTCTTTTGGCCGATACGATGAGCACGCGATAAAGCTTGGATATCCTGGTGTGGATTGAAGTCAGGATCGAGGATTATGACAGTATCCGCAGTCGCAAGGTTGATTCCAACACCACCCGCCCGAGTGGAGAGCAGGAACGCAAAGAGAGAAGAATTAGGAGCATTAAAGCTATCAATCCGCTTCTGCTTCTCTAGAGACCCTAGAGTCCCGTCCAGTCGCAGAAATTGTAGACCTAAGCCGTCCAAAAAATCTTCTACTATATCAAGCATGTCCAAGAATTGACTGAATATTAGTACTCGATTTCCACGCTCTTGCAACTTTGGTAATATAACCTCTAGGAGCTGCAATTTGGACGAAGCGTCGACCAGGTTGCGATGTAGCTGAGTGGAAGATTTCTCTTCGATTGCTTTGCTATACACGAATGGATGTGCGAGGCACTTCCGAAGCTGCATCAAAATGTTGTTCAAGTTCGCCCTCTCTTTAGGCCCTAGAACTTTGCTGGTTCCAAGAATTGACCTGATAAGCTCTGGATTCTGGGCAAGTATCGATCTATAGAGCTTCTTTTGCAGTGAGGACATCGTGACGGGAAGGATAATTTGGGCCATCGAAGGAAGGAATTTGAGAACTTCCGCCTTCGTACGCCGCAAGAACATGTTCCGCAATCTCGTATGTAGTTGAGCGATATTCTCCTTAGTCAGGGTGACGTATTCTTCTTCCATTTCTTGGGCATTGACTGAGGGATCAAGGAATTGTAGTAAGTTGAACAGTTCCCGTGCGTTATTCTGCAATGGTGTACCTGTCAAAAGTAGCTTGAAAGGCGCTTTCAAAGCGTTTAGGGCGCCGTAAAGAATCCCCTTATCGTTCTTCAGGCGTTGGCCTTCATCCACAACTAGACCAGCCCAATGAACTCCACGGAATATTTTACGAAATTCCTCATCCTGGGCCGCATCGTAGGAAGTCACCACAACATGACATCTCAAGTCCTTGCTCCCCGCCGGAAATAATTCATGCTTGAAGGCTAGCCTCCTAGCCTCAGCAGATCCGTAGTAAGTGACTACTCGCAGGGATGGCGCCCAGTGTTTGATTTCCCGTCGCCAGTTCGGACATGTTGAATTCGGTACAACAACAAGGAAAGGCCAGCAGCTGTGGATCTGCTTCAATGTCGCCAAAAAACCGATCACTTGGATAGTCTTGCCCAAGCCCATCTCATCAGCGAGTATCGCGTTTTGACGATTGAACCACTGATAATAGATCCAATTAAGGCCCTCCAACTGGTAAGCCATCAGGTCACCGCCGGTCAATGTTTCTGGCTGAGTCGTCAGTACGAGGCTGTCCTTAAAATTTTTAGTCCGGAGTTTGACGAGCCGGGCTTCCAGATCTCGTTTTGCTGGCTGGTGTACGAAAAAGCCCATGACATAATCGTCATACGCGGCTTGATAGTCTGCCCATCGATCTGTATCATCTTGTGCTGGAGGCTCTGCCCATACAACATCTTCATAGCCAAGGCCCTTGAATTTGATCAATGCTTTCTTGACCTCCTTGATTCGGGCTTTGGCAACCTTTTCATTTGGCTGCTTCACCACATTTGTGTACTGAACGTCGAAGACGATATCCGCGCGCATGTTGTCCTCCGCGACTGCTTCTTTGAAACTCCTCGTAGGCAGGTTGTTGTGGTTGTTCTGTTTAGCAAAAGCCTTGCGCATAGATGCGGCAGTGACACCCCAAACCCAATCGCCTGGCATCCATTGGGCTCTAACATATGGCAATTTCTTCCATTTCACGAGATATTCTTGCGTATCTCCAGGCATCATATCGGTGGAGCTCCCAATCTCGTAGGTATCGTAATTGATAGGTCGCCATGCCACAAGCACTTCGACATCAGCAGGAGCGTCCAGACAATCTTTGCAAGACCAATTCGGGCTATACTCGTCAAATCGAATCGATGCGGGTTCCCTTTCGCTGAGGTCCTTGGAAATTGCTGTGCTGTCTTTTGGCGGCAAGTGATGTAGATGGCAGCCTCGATAGCAAACCAAGCAGCGGAAGAGTAGAGTATCAGCATTGTTGACTAGATCAGGTAAGACTTCAGTGCTAGGATCCTCGCCATTATTCTCCTCGCGCTCTTTCTGCTCTTCTTTGGTACTCTTGCGTTCACGAAAGGCTGTTGTTGCGTCACCCGGCTCGTGACACGAGGAACACAATCCTTGATCCGGAGCCATAGGATCTTTCTGCTTCGGGACGCCAATACATCGCCGGCATTGAAGAACAAAATCCTTCTCGTCTATCTTGGTTACAAGATGCTCGCGTCCGGTGCGTGGCCCAAGACACTTCTGGTGATAAGAGATAGTACATCCCTGGCAGTAGACGAGTAGCCCCTTTTCTTCGTTGTCCCCAGTCTCGTAGCAAACATCGCAGGTTTGGCAGTGACGCAGGCGAAAGTCATCATAGTCGGATAGTTCCTGAAAGTGCTCTTTGGCACCTGAGTACTTGGCAGTCGCTTTCGCTGCAGCCCTCTCGGGGATCTCATCCTCGCCAATTTCACGCATGTCACGTGATCTTCTGTTTCTTCCAGATCTTCTATTTCCCTCTTCTGCGGAACAGAATTCGTCTGTGGAAGGAGACTCAGCGCGTATTCGAGGCCCCCGGAGCAATTTTCTACCCTTACGGGAGACAGCGAGTCCGAGCGAAGACCGCTTCCGCTTGCCGAGGTCTCTCGCCCCCCTTGTCTGATATATGGTACCATTCACTTCAGCCTGAGTCGGAATGTCGGAATAATTGACACTCTTCGCTCGTGTGGCTCTGGTACTCGGGGGTCGAGTTGGCGGACGCCGCTTCCGAGCCGCCCTTGAATCATCACTATTTGAAGTCGTCGACATTTGTGACTGAGAACTCCGTAGTCGTGATGATCTGCTGGAGATGTTTGGCCTTTGATTGGTCAAAGTGCGACGCTTCCGTACCGAATGCTTTGCAGTTGTGAGTTCGTCGTCCGAGTCTAAGGCGAAGCTCGAGATATGCGTGTTTTTGAGGTCTTTTGTTCGCCTAGAGGTTCTTGAAGAAATCTTCGGATCTGAATCAGCTGATTCAGACTGCTCAGATTCTTCGCCTTCGAATCGGGCTAGTAGTGAGCGGGAAATGTCAAGTTGAAAAACCTCGTCGAAAGTCAACTGAGAGTTTGGTCCGTTAGCTGACGATGTTCGATATATGATTGGGCTTGAGCGTCCGTGTTATGATCGGACAATAGCATGAACGCCGCAATCAATGAGTAGGACGGCGCTTTTTTGACGAAGCGATATCAGAAGAAGCGATAGTTGTGACAACGCTGAAAGATAGCTACGGGAGGTGGAAGAAGCCATGTAGGTTTAAAGCTGCGTGATTGACCAAAAAAGTGAAGTGGATTAAGCTGAGGAAGCTGTTGGGGAAAAGGCCGCTATGGCGACTTACCACTTCTTCACTTTCATCTTCGAATTGAACAAGATATTCCACGAATCCACCATCATCGTACTCTTCCAGGATCTCAACCACTGTGGTAGACTCTTCATATCGACGATACTCCCACTGGTTCTCGAGGCGTGGAACAACGACCGCAAGCCCATTCCTCTCAATTAAATCCGGATACAAAGCTTCAGCGACCTCAGCGTTTGAGGGCGAAGGGCTCTCTTGCGAGACGAATAGAGGCGACTCATGCTCCGCAGTAGCTGACACAGTATCCGTATCTTTGCCCAATTGATTGTGCGGGATGGGCGACTTGCGCTTCGTGGTAGCTGCTGGGAGGTTTGTGTCTTCATCTAGCTGATTGAGCGTACCAGACACGGTAAGCTCCACTTCCGAGGAGCCATCTGCCATGTCATCCAAGTCTATAGCCTGCTCTTGCGAGTTGCCAACACCATTCATGACTGCGTCCGGATCCGATATGCTGTATCTGTCTATGCGACTCTCTCAATGCGTTGACACAGAATGTAACATTGCTTTCGTGTATGGTGAGGTACGTATAGAGGGGGTGCCTCGTATTGTTATGTTGAACGGGATTGCCGCAATGCGCAGTCCCAAGAAAAGTAGACGTGTCAAACAGAGTAGACCGGCTGTTTGAATGAACAAGCTGAGTCGAGCCAGAGCTACGATTGTTAACGAGTGGCTACTATCAACGCTATATGGGGCGGTAGTAGGTCAATGCGACTTTGTAATTGGAGGACGCATCTGATAACGCGATGTACAAACGAGAGGATACTCGTCAAGGTAGAGATATTATATCCGTCACTTTATCATAACGTGCTCGAGCTCTTGAAGCTCGGCAGTAGACGCGCATCCCTGTAAAATCGGATAACTTTCCTGATTAAGGGAGCGGATTTAGCATAATCCTATGTCCGATATATGCCGTGATGCCTGATTGGGGAGGATTCAAAAAGATACTCCGGATTCTTACCGTGCCCTCTTCACTTATTCCTACTACTACTCATAGCTAGAACAGGATGCCAACACCAAACCCGATGGCCAATACGTACCCAAGTCCTCCCCTACCTGTCTCAAAAGAAACCCACTGCATTGCAGGCATTCTCACCACAGTCTACGGTCTCTCAGCGCTTCAAGCAGATATCCACAATGTAGCTTGCCTCTGGCTTCTTCACCCACGATTACAAACGCAAGAATGCATGGAACCAATTGCATCTTCTATGATACACGAATGGAATGAGAAACTCCATAGTAGAAAGAACAAGGACGGAGCAACGGGTCTCATAGCTGTCTCATTTGACCAGAGGAACCATGGTTCAAGGGAAGTGGACAAACTTGCCAATGAAGCTTGGAATACGGGCAATGAAAGACATGTTCAGGACATGTTTGCATCCTATCGTAAGCCATACATTTACATTAGCAAATCGATTACACTGATTTTGTGGCCTGTGGCAGACGGAACAGCAATGGACACGTCCCACCTTCTAACCTACATCCCATCCTACATCTTCCCAACCTCAAAGCACACGATAAGCAATAACATCGTATTGGGCGTAAGTCTCGGAGGACACGCAGCCTGGCACTGTGTAATGCAAGATCCTCGGATAATTACGGCAATAATAATCATAGGATGCCCGGACTACGTTCGCCTCATGACTGATCGTGCCTGTCGTTCCAAGCTTGAATCCTGGACAAGGAGCTCGCCTCCCGGCGCAGAGTTTCTAGGATCGAAAGACTTCCCAAATGGTCTAATCGAAGCGGTAGAAAAGTATGACCCTGCTGGTTTACTGCTGGGAGAAGTCAAGTCACGCCGCGATGAAGTATACAGCCAAGATCCCACGGAACAAGAGAAGACGCGGTTGATGCCACTTATGGAGAGCTCGCTGCAAGGTAAAAGGATACTCAATATGGCAGGCGGAGCAGACAGGCTAGTCCCTTATAAATGCTCGGAACCTTTCCTGTCATGGCTTAAGAACGCCACAACCCCCAACGGCTGGTTTGGCAATGGTAAGATGGTTTTTGAGGACATCGTCTTTGATGGTGTGGGCCACGAGATGAGCTCGGGTATGGTCAAAGAGGTGCATAGGTTCGTGCTAGAGACATTAGAGCAGCCATCAATGGAATCTGCGGGCAGAGATTCCAAGATATGACCCAAGGAGTAAAGACCATCCACCGAGAATGCCTTCTTCTTATTGTAACAGTAAGCAACATCTCATCAAAATGTAAATCTTTTATTAAAACCGAATATATAGTCGTTTCAGTATATACAGCCCAAAAGAATGTCAATATGAATCCTTGCATCTTTGAAATGCCCTCTCCATCTCAGTTCGCCGACTAAGAAATTACCATTCCTTTTAGCGAGTGCAGCCTGTCTCAGGGGCCTAGATAGAGCGGAGCGCCAACCCCATGACGCTCCGAGAGACCAACGTCTCGATTCCCGCCCTCGCGGACGACCCTCTCATGCAGTCCAACCCCGAACAAAGGCATGACTCACACGCGCACGCATCACTTTGCCAACTCCATCATCATTCATAAAACCAATACAGCGCCGCATACGGTATCTCAATTGGTCCCGGCTGCGAACAAGTCGGCGGCGCCTTCCCCCCCGCAGTCTCAACTCTATACACCTGACTCAACGCCCTACTAACCCCCGTCCCCACATCCTGCAGCATCAACCAATCCACAGCCCCGTAATTCTGCATCCCCGGCGGCCCCGCGCACGCATCTGGCGGTGCAGGGATACCGCCCGTTTTCTTCGCGACTATCAAGCCTGTGGGCCCTAGGTCGAATGTCGGTTGGCCTGCTGCATTGAAGTAGTGGTGGCCGAGGGTGGGGATGCGGTATCGGGCGAGTAGATCGGCGTGCAGATCGGCTTCGATGTCGAGGAGCCACAGGAGGTATTCGGGGAGGCGGTCGAGGAAGGGCATTGCTGCTTGTGGTGAGGGGAATAATTCTAAGAAGGGGGAGGCGTCGAAGAGGGTGGCCTTGGCCCCGATGGCCACGGGGGTTGGAGTGGTTGTGGTTGAGTTGGAAGGGGCGCAGGTGTAGTTTTGGGTTCCTTGGCCGAGGGTTATCGCTTTAAGGGTTCCCGTTGGGGGGGAGAGGGATGTTGTGCCTGGTGATGTCTACGTTAGCGGAGGCGGTGGGAGGAATTGACAGGACGAGTGTCTGGAGATGCTTGAATGGGGTTTCAAAGGAGTGCCAGGTAGCTGAACAAGCAGAACTTACCATCGGAGAGAGGCACACTATAGCCGGACAGGTTCGGTGATCTATTCCCAGGTGCTCTGGGCAACACGAAGCCTTCCGATGGTCGAGCTTCTATCCGCGGAAAGAGAGCAAGGAGGGTGACAGCCAATATGGTCAAGAGAAACGATTGAGTACCGGCCATGATGGTGAGTGGGAGGAAGAAGGCGCGTTCTGAGTGAGCGAAATGCAGAGTATTTACAGGCAATCGTGCACATGCAGGCGGCAAGAGGAAGGATTATTGAGGGCGATGACAGATCTATCCAACGAGAAGGGAGGTAATGTTGGATGGATGAGCTAGCAAAAGAGGCAAAGAACGAGCTGAGAGTCGAAGGTTTTCTGCAAGCACCCGAGAGAGACGAGAGGCTCCAACCCTTCCTCAAGCCTTAGGGCATGCACGGTAAATCTCAAGGTGCAACGCTGAAAGGGAAAGAGCAAAGAGATTGGCAACCACGAGTACTATGTATTCTCGGAATAAGCATAACAGAAATGTAACCTGCCATCTCTTTGACGGTATGCACTATCGACTGCAAGCGCTGGGAACGCAGAATGTCAGAGTCTTGGGGGCTGCATTCCCCTCTTGCATATCTATTTCAAGCAACACATACAGAAACTCAAAACCCACGGGATAAAGGGAGGTGTGAATGTCTAATCGTCCCGCCATGCCTTTTCCGCAGCACGAGGGCGGGAGACGTTGGTACGGGCCATGGCCGGAGTGCATAAGCCACAACACCAAATCTCCCACCCAGACCGAAGTTGGAAGGAAAGTTGCACAGCTAGGGAAATGATGGTCGCTAGATCTGCCTTGCTATGCAGCTAGGGATCGATCCGCTCCATTGACTTTGTTAGAGGAGTCGCGCGTATGCTTGTCAGATTAAAGTACTTTATCGAGAGGTTGGAGACTTGGAGTTGGAGGGTTGTCAAGGGCGCTTAAAGACCCACCATCAGTGGTCTCGCTAAAGGTTCCGGCCTTCTACTTTAGGTTCATCATAGTAAAGTATGGGACCGGAGGAAAAGTGGGACCATGGCACGCATGGCAATTGGGCTAGTCTGCCTGATCTCCGAACCGTGGGATCCCTCGGAAGCTGCTCGGCTGTGGAAGATCAATTGTCATGTGGAGGGAGGGTTTGGTTGTCGAGAAAGGTCGGCTGCGGGTAGCCGTCATCATTCATAGCGCTAGTCGTTTATTGAAGTCGTGGATCTCAGTAAACTGTTACGGTGTTGGTTCACGTGGATTGGAGTCGTGATTCTGGCTAAGCTAAAGTACAAGAAGAAGTACAAGGAGCGAATGTAGTAGAAGGGTTCACCTAGTAACCGTCCACACCTAGTAACCGTCCAGCCTTATAGGGTTAGTACCCTATAGCTCTAGGGCGTATACCTGGAAATCCAGTCCATGACACCTTTCTTATGCTATAAATCGTCCTATTCGTTCATTATATCTACTATACTTCCAGAGCCTCTTCCTCCTTCATGGGAGGCTGAATTATCTAGGGAGGATCGCATAGAGCTAGCTTATACAGCCTAGTTAGAAGCCGGCGGTACAGGTAATCGGATTTTATCCATAATAAAGGCAGTAAAATAGTATAGAATACTAAAAAGTACACTGGTCGACCGAGTTAATAGTAGCCAATTAAATTCGGTAGCCCATAAGGATTAATAACGACTTAGTTCTAGAGAAGAAGCAGCTCTTTTAGCCTAGGTTCTCCGTCTTTAAGCATAGGGTTAGCCAGCAAGGGTACAGCAAGTACGATCTATGGCGAACGAAATCCTTCTTGCAAAGGGTAATAAGAAGCCTATTAGACCTAATTAGCCTTAAAAATTCATGACCCGGTACCTAGAGGTAAAGACAGCCTATATCCCGCTATTATATAAGGAATAAGCTATAGCTTAAAATCCCGAAATCCTATCAAGCTAGTTTAACCTCTATCTACAAACCAAAATAACGTATGAAGTAGACGAAAGAGATATCTATAACATAGATAAAAAGGGCTTTATATAGGGGGTTATCACGAAGTATAAAGTTATAGTCTCCAAGTATAATAAAAAGAAAGCCTATATAATATAATATAGGAACCGTGAATAGGTCTCGCTTATTAAATATATATTAATGGATGGAAGATATTTACCCCTATAGATCATTTTCAAAGGTAAATTAATCTAAAAAGCTTAGAAGGAAGCTCTGAAATCAGGCGAAATTACTATTAGTAAGAATGGCTAGACCGATAATTCTATTAGTTACGAATAGCTTCAGAAAGGTTTCGGTTAAGAGACAAAATCCTATTAGAAAGGCGAGTATAGAATGCTATTAGTCGATAGCCACGCTTCTTATATCACGACTGCAGTAATTTAGTACTGCGTGGACTATAAGATTATTCTTCTATGCCTACCGCTATATATAACACATCTGCTCCAGCCATTAGATGTCGGTATTTTCTCGCCCTTAGCGACTGCCTATAAGTCTCACGTCCAGCGAATCACACGCCTAGGAGGTAGCTACTACATCGACAAAGTCGACTTTCTGAAAATCTATTAATTAGCCTGATACGAGGCGATAATACCAATAAATATAAAGAAAGCATAGGCCGCATCAGGACTTTTACCATTTAGTCTAGAATTAGTCCTCTAGTAATTTTCTACGACTCAGGCCTTATAGTAGTATAATATTGAGATCCGTCCTACTACACCTCCTAAAGCTATAATTACCTCCACCGGCCCTAATAGTAACTTCCACGTCGCCTTAACGCCAGCTAATACTCTACAGATATAGCAGATTCTATAGTATATAACTAAGGGCGTATACTATACTCAACGATCCGATCTTAATTAAGTGCTTTAGAAAGTAGGTAAAGCGGCTATTTAAGTAATAGCGGAGTCTATAATCCAGGGTATCACTAACTCTAAACTCATAGAACTTAACCGACGTAAATAATAGAAGTCTACTCGCTTAAAGGATAACTACGGGGCTGCTAGGTTTATAAACCAAGCCGTTATTTAGGAACGACAGGCTAATTAGGCTACTAAGGAATGGAAAACCGCTGTTACCTCCCTTATAAGACTCGGTCCTGATATCCTCGCACCAAAACTACGTCCTACTCTAAGAAAGAGACAATTATCTGCCCTAATTAGGACGGCGATAGATACTCCTATCGCATCGCCTATAGCTACCTCCGCGACAGCTATACCAAGCAGAACAGCAGCCCGTCCCATCGCGACACAAGCAACACCAAGTAAGAGGGTCCGTGCAGTAGTAAAGCGACCTAAAAAGCTTATTATTAGGCTACCAATTAGGGTAACCACGGCGGAGTTGGAACAGGGGCGACGTGGGCAAATCCAGCAGGAAGGAGGTCACGTGACCGGAGTAGTCAGCCAATCAGGAAGAGCCATGCGTTAAAGACGAGGTCGTAAATTATGACGTAGATACCTTAGAAACAGTCTAATTATCGATTTATAGCATGAAATCCACGTCATAGATTGGATTTACAGATTTTAGCCCTAAATTTTAGGGTACCAACCCTATAAGGCTGGACGGTTACTAGGTGTAGACGGTTACTAGGTGAACCCTTCTAAGATGGAATTATTCTGTCCTAGCTAGGTATTTCCAGTACGTATATATACTCATTCCTCGCCGGTCTTTTATCTTTGCTTTACGTCTTTCTCATTCACCTCTCCTATACCTCTAGCACCGCTAATCCAGTTCATGAATTTCGTATTACTCTAATACCGTATCTGTAATAGCGTACTTCATCGCTAAGGAACGATTAATTAGCGTACCGACGTACGAGTATTAAGACTCGTACCTATATAAGTTAATACCCTTCTTCCTTAGTAATTAGCTCCTAATCAATTACTACTAAACTACCTTTATTCTCTCCGTGATTTATCCACGTAATCACCTACGCAGCTCCATTAAAAGGAGTCCGTAGCTACTCCACACTCTTAGTCCGATATTTGATCTTTATCCCACCGTTCGTTCGATTCCTCAAGTATTATATATTGTCTTTTTCGGAGGATCCGGAGTAGGGTAATCAACACACGACGATTACGTGAAACTGCTTCTTATATCGGACGTGCCGCCAATTCTCCCCAATCGCATTGTATTCCCCCTACCCATGAAAAGAGCGCAAGACTTAGCTCATCACCTGTGAAGAATTTATGCGACAATGTCCAAGCCGATATGATCTAGAAACATTTACGGTTGTGAGGAGTTCCCGGACCAGCTGGCTTGATCTGCCGTCCGAGAGGTAACAATGAGACTTTATGGCAGTTACGCGGGCGCTACTTGCGGATAGTGGAAATGGAAAGAAATTCTGGCCACAACATGGACGTCTTCGACCGTACAAAGCTTTTAAGCCGTCTATAGGACAGTCCCTTGAAGCTCATTCCTATACAATGCAGATCTTGTAAGCGCTTCACAAGCGCCTCGCAATCATGCTACGGGGTCTGGAGCACCCCTGCCCGCGTTGTCTACACATACGTTGAACGGTCCAGGGATTAGAAATACTTCATGTTGAAGAAATGAAAGATTGCAAGAGACCATCACTGATCTGAGTCATCATGTTGACCATTTCCCGCCGAGACGTGTCGGCAAGCAGTGTCAGAGAAGATCCGAACTCAATTCCAATCGGACCTGTGCACGTCAACAGACTATCGCAAAGACTGCTAGAACACGCCCCTGATAGTGGGTCCTTCTTTCAGTGGCAGAATGATGAATGGCATGTTTATTATGACCTAATGTCTTGAACCCTTCAAGCAGAATCCTCGCTGAAATATGCTTCATACCCCGGGAACGCGATCCTGACCATAGTCTATCCATCCGTTCCATCCAGAGCTCACTCTCAAAGACTATAGAGATCGTCTGGGCTATGACTATGTTGGTGCTATCATTTTCTTTATGATTTCTGCATCGAAACTTAAATCTAAGTATCGTTTGGGCTTTGATCAACGGGGCTCACACCAGGTCTAAGCAGGGGCGACCCTGGTGTGGGGGATGGTGGTGAGTAGGTCGTCAAACTTGGGTTTGCTATGGATAGCCGGGTGAGTACTAGAGTGGAACTTGGCGCAATAGCAGACGAGCTGAGGTTGGCGTTGAATTCCCAGCTGCGATGGCGGCTCCTATTATGGGTGTGTCCGGGCCTTGGAGAGGGCACGCCAGCGCAGGCGCTATCTCAGTCCATTCGGCCAATACATCGGACAGCGCCGAGCTGGATGATCCAGCCTGCATCTTCGCATTCTCAGCTTCCATGTGGTAGAGTACGAGGGAAGCCACATAGGCGTGGCCGTTGGGCTTTGGATGGAAGACGCGCTTCATGCTATCGGGCAGCAGCCACGCGACGGTGTCTTTGACTCCCCGTTTGGCAATAGCGGTGTTGTTCGTGGGAGCTGAAGCACTCAGGATATGTGGAGTGCTCCCGTCAGAGGGTACGGTGTCGATTTCCAACAATTGCATAACATCGTCTTCCAACGAGCTCATCCATGTTGGGTTTCGAGCCATCGTTTGAGCTATCCTGAAGGCAATATCGCCTTCGAAGGTGCCATTCGCGATGACATTGTCGACATTGGCCGCAGCACTGGTATCTATAGGCTCGGTGACATTGGTCACGGGGAGAATAGATGCCTGCCGTTTCCATAGAAGGGCTGGATCCGTGGTCTTCCGTTCGAAGAAGAGAAGATCAGGTCTCTGAGGATCAGGCTCCGTGACGCCAGCTTCGCAAAATCTGCCCGTGAAGCCAGTGAAATATTGATCGTAATCAACATAGACCACTTGGTCGCCGGCGCGGGCAACGGCTGCCTGAATGGCATTGTTGACATCCACAGTAAGCCCGTTCAGTACGGTACGGCGAGCTGCATCCAATGGCTGGGCGTAGCCGAACGGGTCTGGGAAGACATTCCATTTGATGGCGTCGCATTGCGCATCATCTTGGTCGAAAAATTGAGCGTAGGCTGTATAGTAGATTCGTCCAGTATTAGGAGTCAACTTGGCCTTTGCTGCTGTGATGAGCGCATCAAGTGCTCCGGGCAAGGTAGTCTTGATGATAACTGCGACTTGGTCGAGGCTCGATTGACAGCTTGACGCAGAATATGCCCAAACAGTCCAGCCGAATATACAATGGTCCAGGATATCACTGAGAAGGGCGTCATTGCCACCAGCGCTGAGTAGCATCTGCGTTGAAGTCAGCTATCAAGGATTCGGATGGCCGACTCTCGGAAGGGTTCATACTGCATCGATACCGCCCGTGAGCACCGGGACTTGTTTCTCCAGAATCTCGGGAGACGTGGCACCAGAGCAAGATAAGTATTGAGTGGTAGCATTCTCCAGTCTTTCATCCATGAAGACCAGTGACGGGTACGAATGATCGTATCGGGAACAGCTCCAGTCGATGCGGCTACCGGATCCAATGCCAGATGAGTAAGAGTCCCCTATCGCGGCGATGCTTCTGATAGTTGAAAAGTCCTCAGGGTCTAGTGTACTATCGGGTGCTTGTCGTGCGTAAAGAGTATTCAATTGGGTTTTCGCGAACTGGGGTCCCTTCGTAGGGACACAGAGGTATGAGGCTATCTGGCAGAATAGCAGTAAAAGAATTGCAAACATGCCACGCACGTCGTGCGCCATTGTGTGAAGAATGTTTTGAATATAGGTGAACGACTCTGCTGGTGGATTGGGGTGTTTGGGGGCCTGCAAGCAAAGCGAGGGTGATGGAGGAAAGAAGACTGGATATGAGCGAATCTTTGTCAGATCTGACCTCTGGCAGACAAGTCGCCGACCCGTAGTTGGCAACCTGGTCCTTCGACTCTCCCCGCCGTTCTCAGACAGGGCGGGCTCAGAGTACGGGACGACTGCCATCATTTGGCCCGGCGCGCATGGTCAGCCACCCCCTCACGCACAATGATTACCGCTCGGCGAACAAACTTTAACCCCACGGAACGCTATATGTCTCATACTCAAGGTATACTGTAAGAGGTGTATACCCCGAAATAGGATATAGACAGATGAGGTTGCAGTCAGTAATCTGACCATAAGTCAGAAGACGGTATCAGATTCCGTTTCCTGTACCACGAGACGATTGCGCCTCACTCGTTAATAGGCCTATCCCGTGGTGAGGAAAGCCAAGTCCAAGCCGTCGTCGTCAGGGTCAGGGTGCGATCCGTGTGTTCGAGTTTCGAATACGGCAAGTCTTTTCTTCAGGTTTTGAGACAGCGGGACTCCTTCTGCGGTCGTGTGATTAGGCCTTGATGCACATATTTATGACATCCCGCGTCGATCTGTGTGGCTTGATGGTGCGACATGGATGGGGGTTTCACAGAGGGTTTCATCTCGGCCCGACCGATTGGCTCTGAAACATCCTGTACCGAGGCCTTTGGCTATCCTAAGATGGCAGCCGCAGAATCCATGCTGCATTTTAGACACATGGAGAAGGTGAAGTTTTACAGCCTCGATTGTGCAATGTCACGGGTCGCCAGAGGAGGGTGCGACCAGGACGGGACATGGAATAATTCCAAAGAGCAGGTACTCGTACCCTCGTTGAGATTATTATATCTTGACTTCGCTATATTCGACGCCGTGCTCGTATCTTACTATATCACATATACCGCTCCATTATCAACCTTTATGAGGAACGTTCACCACCACCAGTCTTCTGTCGAGGCGTGATATCCACCATACATCTTCCTGTTTGCCGGCATACCTCCTGCATGATTCTACCGGGACGACCCTTTTACACTACGAACCACTATTGCCGTTATCGTGCATGATTGCAAACCCTTCAGGCACTCGCAAAGACTTGGTGTATCTGGTACCAGCACTTGCAAGCACGTCCTGCACCCATACCCACAAGCAAACCCGGCCAAGAACACGACCACCATCTTCGTCATGTATAACAAAGTCGTCCACCTGATCTTGAGCTTCCTACTGCTGTTTAGCTGCATTATTCACGTCTCTTGTGATGATTATCCCCCACTTCAGATCCAACAAGATTTACGTGCCACCACCCTCGGGTCACAGAATCAGGGAAACATCAATGTGTGGTCTTCAGTAGCAGTATACGATGCGAGCGTGGCGACAGCAGACTTCACTGCGATTGAGTTATACGCCCTTGCCCAATTAGCCCACGATGAAATGAAGGCGGATTTTGTGAAGCCAGGCTCAACCTTGGGGAAAAAGCGGCAGCCGGCCACCATGGCAGCGATGGCCATTGGCAACCTCGTCTATTTCTCTTCTTCGATCAAAAGCAAGACCAACTACATCATGGATCTGAAAAAGAACGATGTCATCAACCAGAAGCTGAATCAATGTATGGCGACTCTGGAAGCCAAGCGCGAGCTTCAGTCAGGGCAGATCAAGAAACACATGAACAACGCACAGTGCGGCGAGATCACGTGCTTGCAGATGCAGAGACTCGACACGATGCCAAAACCGAATTGGGACACCACGCCCAAGAAAGCCATCGTGGCCTATGGTCCCAGCGATGATCCCAACTTCAGGGGCGATGTCCCGAAGGCGTGTTGTGGCGAAACGGGCGATCTGACCATCTGGGGCTGCGCGGCTTTCATGGCGCAAGAAGGCTTGACCACCTACCCAACTCCGGCCCCTGGTACACCACTCGTGCTTCCAGCAGCGAAACCGCTGTCTTCCAGATTTGTAGGACTTTGCTAGAGATAATACAGTCACGTTTGCTTCGGAATGATGTTTATACAGTAGGAGGCTATGTACGGATACCTGGCGAATAGGTTTGTGGTTCTATCCTCGCGCAGTGGATTGTACTCCAAGGTCATGGACTCGTTGTCATTTGAAACGGTTGTAATTTAGATATTCGTCTCTACAGGACCAGTCGTTCATGTAAATATAAGGGGTCTCGATGCGATTGAACTTGACTGATACAACCGATAACCTGGAGTCCCTTTTTCCCCTACTGGGATTTGTATGACCCAAGTGGCTTCTCCTCCTGATCAGGGCTACTAGAGATTATCAAGACCAGGGCAAAGAACATAATCCGGCCATGGAGTCGCGAGAAGCCGCTTTCTCAGTGGATTGGATTTAGAGAAACTCGTAACTGCCTTTACACCTAGCCGAAAGTGATTGGAAAAATGCACAAGTGGGGATTTGAAGATGAGACACAAGTTTCAGAGCACTCTACCCTCGAGATAAAACGTGCATCCAACCCGATGACACTGCTCTTCAACCACCTTCCATGCATTACGATCCACGTCCTCCTCCTCGTCATCATCGTCATCATCATATCTAATGCCCAAAGACTGCAGATCTACAGCTTGATCTCTTCCCGCAAGGTAGTCATTCAAGCGATTGGCACACATGCGATCATCCCAGCCATACCCACGAAAATATCCCAGATCGTGGGAAAGAACAAGCAGCCGCAGCCCCGAGGGTAAGCACGTCGCTAGCCTGAGGCTGTCTGCCGGCGACCACCCAAGGAGCACAGCCCAGGGCACGTCGAAACTTTCGAGCCGTTGAAAATGCTGCAATGACTGCCCGAGACTTCCCTTGATACCCCAGGACTCCCTGGTTTCATAGGACCCTCCGTTCTCAGGCTCGAGCGCGGTGCTGGCGACGAACTTCACGGTGATCTTGAGCTTGGCTAGTGTTCCACCGACGACGGCGAGGGCAGAGCCGAGCAAGTCGCAGTCGAAATATCTCATTCTGAATTGATCTTGGGGCTGACAGTCGCATTCGCTGTCAAATTCCAAATTTTGTAGGTTTGGAGTCATCGAGAGCAATGTTTTGAGGGGAACCATGGTTATCTGAGCTCGAACGAGGATCAATGTCGTGAGATTCGGTAGGCTCAATGTTTTCTTCCCTGCACTCGCTGAGCATTGGTCGACGAACATAGTGGGGTTTCGGGATTCCATGGTCAAGGATTTGATGCAAGAAGCGAGGTTGCCTCGGTTCTGGAGACTTCGGTGCAGCAGTTGTGACGTCTTGTAATGTGCATCCGTAGACTCATGTTGATAGGATCCAGCCGATACTCTCAGGTCCGGATTGGCGTACAGCAAGGGTTCGGCAATGCGACGAAAGGTGCTGCATACGGTAGCGACAGAGGCCAATGCCCGAGCTGGGAGGAAAGCGAAGATTGAGCTGAGAAGCTCTTCAGGAATCATTCTTGGATTTGGCGACGACAGGAGGTTCCGCGACGCGAACTGCCGCATGTACATAGAGACCGTGGTGAATGAACTCGTATGGGCTCTGACTCTAGCAATCTGCGGCTTCACGAGTACCCGTGGATTCAATGGAACGCGCAGTGTTTCACGCTACACGCACGGCAAGCCGCTGGAGAAGTGGAACAGATGATGTCTCATTCCAAGTACCCCTCCTTCCCGCATCGAACAGGCCGACCGCCAATGTCTTACCGTTTGCGAAACTCTTCCGGATCTCAGTTATTCGATGAAGATAAATTGATTGGAGAAATCTTGACTCACGAGCAAATGCGGCAACCTGGGGCTGGAACTGATGGCGGGCGAGCGCGGAATGAATCGGAGTGATGTGCCGTTCTGTTGCATACTACTTTGCTAGTCGCACACGAGATGTGAGGGGGAAAAATTCAGCTTTCCATAGTGGTGAAGGTATGGCGACAGAAGTAGGCATGATGTTCATTCACAGATAATGTGATCCAAGAAGGGTTCGTATTCCCGGATCGGATCGTTGTTAGAGGCGCTTGGGAAAACAGTGCTGCTTGACGACAGTGGTAGGGAGGACCGTGAGGCAAGTTATATGAGAAAATCAAGGGTTTTGGAGGGTCAGTACTCCTGGTATTCAAATTTGAGATGCTGGCTGGTCCCTGAAGTACGTCCTGATGGTCCCAATGCGAAGATCAGCACTGTCACTTGGGCTTGGTCATGAAAGCATGGTCGGGTGGTATGTGAAGAGTAGTCTCATGATCGATTGTTCGCAGATAAACCCATTACTATACATAACCGATTCGAGACAGTTGATCTACCCGTGTTCATCATGTCAAGCCTAGCATTTGTGCTCGAGGAATAGTAGAGAGACTGAAGACGGCGCCATTGTTCGTCTGTGATCGTTGGGGGCTCGATTTCGACGCTGACATACCCAAGGGTAAAGTAAGCGCCTCCGTTAGATTGTGTTGAGAGGGGTTTCCAAGAAGCTCCGTAGACATCGAGTAAGTCACTCCAGTGGCTAATTTGGTTTGCTCGGTCACATTCTTTGTCGAAGATTTGATGATAGCGTAGGTAGCCTCGAGGATACGACTGGTGGTATCCCTTGCGGTCAAGTCGGAGTTTGAAGATGCTGGCTGCGGGAGCGAGAGCTCAACAGTGTAGTTGTAATTATTAGCAGCCGATACAATTGAATCCGGCCATACTGTATCGTTCCTGTTCTTCGCCTGTGCAAGCCTCTCGGCAAGAATGGCTTTCAGCGGTAGTGGCAGTGAAACATTTCTGAGGTTTGTACTCCAATTGAGTTCACGTTCTGGCTCAGACTGAAGAGCATTTGATTTATCGTCGATGGTCCCAACGGCCATTGCGTCCATAGTGCCATGCTCGTCCGGCATCGAGATTATGAATTGGCATGCCTGGGGATGTCCAAATTCACCGATGGGGCTGAACGCGATTATAATCGAGGCTAGAACTTGGGCTGCTTGTCCGAAAGTCAAGGTCACATTATCATCGTCGAGATCGATAAGTACTACACCCATTCCTGGTGGAGGAGATTCCACAGTGGACCAAGTGCCAACCTGACCCGACCCAGAGTCCTTGATTGTATCGGAGCTCGGCTGTCGCTGCAAGGCCTCGATTGCGGAGCCAATGAAATTGTTGAATCTTTCCGAGCCGATGGGTTGTGGTGGAGTGGCGAATATGAAGCTGATATCAAAATTCTGGCCTTGCAAATGGTGGCTGTCCTCTAACGATGCAAGTGCAACGACCTGGCTTAGGGTACCTCCAAACATCGACGAGCCTTGAACACGCTTCCGTAGCACGTCTATAGCTTCTGGGCGAACCTTTACACCGTTCTGAGACTCTATGCCGTCATTGCCTGGGAGCACTGCTGCGATGCAGAAGTAGATGGGTAGATGCATTCCCCATAGCAAGGTCGAGCTGCAAATTTTCATAACGAAGTATTCTATCAATTAACATGGAATTATAGCTCTTGGCGTGTGCAGATAAGACGTCGGAGAATTGTCGATTGGAAGGTACGATAGAGACTCGTCTTATACATGTCGTGTGTCGCGTAGTCGCGACCCCGCGTAAGTTATAAGAACAGGTAGTTGGCCATGGCGCATGTAAAACTCACGGTAGCAGCATCGCGTAGTCGCGACTTCTCAAGATTGTTTCAGGAAAGCCGCTGCAGGTTGGAGAAGGGGCAATCTCAAAGACTCCATCTCCACGGCCCTTGGAAGCATCAAATCTACAGGGTATCAGTAGTCCACCTTGGTTATTTGTTGACCCAATTCTCACGACATACTGTTTCCCCTGGTAATGGTTGGCGTTACTGGACTCTTCGTAGAGATAGCCAGTATATTCAAGTCTAACAGTATCTCCCTTCTCCGGTTCAACAGTACCATTGCCTTGTTATAGGACGATTCGATCGAGACCTATAACTATTGACCGCGGTATCAATCAATGATTTGGACGAGTGAAGTTTGGAACAGATGCAGATCGATGAGAGGCCTCTGGGGACAGGGCGGACGGGGCTGTATATGAATGCAAGGTGGAGTCTTACGGGATGTGGGGTCCAGTATAGATCAAATTTCCAAATCGATTTGTAAGAAAACATTCAATTGTCTGCAGACGCAGGCACCGCCGATAGAGCTGGGTCTCTGGCGAAGTTGAGCATCGCCAAGTAGATCTTTTGACCCGTAATCAGTTTCAACGGTGCTCCCAACCTTCGAGGGTAAAACGGAGCCATACTACCTTTGGCGCCGTTAGTCTGTTTTCAAAACGATACAGTGGAGTGTGAAAACGGTGCAGTAGCGCCTTCCGTTGACAGGGCCGAGAGGGTCTCGCAGATAGATTCCGCCCACGTGCACGCGCCTGGACCAAACTTGAATCATCTGTCGCAGCAAAGTTGCCGCAAATAAAGGTGTGCAAAAACTGGATTAGCCAGCCTTTCAGCAAGCTTGGGGCTATTCAGTGCCCCTATCCAGTCAACAAATTCATCTAGTGGCTCAACATGGCGATGACCCGGAAGACTTAAGCCTCACCCTCACAGACTGGTGCGACTATTAGTGGAACGACATTGGATGTAGCCAGATTGCCATCAACGTTCCCAATCAGACTGTACCTCTATTCAATTCACAGCCTTGTTCCAATCCAGAGCCTTACTCCGGCCTGCACAAGGGCGCATTTTACCCAAGATGAAGGCAGGTACCCCCGGTCACGCGACTATAGGGCGGCGCTTACCTTGGACCTGAAGGGGCACATTTTCCGTGAAGGATCTTGTGGTTGTACGTTGCTCCCTCGGTGCTCTCCCATGCTCCCCCGATGCTCCCTTGTCGCTCTCTATAAGGCGGCCCTGCTCCCTTTCCCGATCGAAAAGGGCAACTACCAATCCTTCGTTCGGGGTATATATGATATCCACCCCGAACCGTGCTTCCGCAGGATATAATTTAGGCGGCCTAGAGATATCTAGAGCAAGAGCATTGGAAGGGAAATGATAGCTTTTCTTATCTCTATATCAATCAACAAAAGGTTATTCTTTAAAAGAAAGACTAGCCTACGACTCAAAGTGTTCGAGCGTCAGCATCCAACCCTACTTGCGGACTGCGTTTTCCATTATTCACAATGTTATGGTAACTATACTTCGGAGAGTGATGGCTCTAGGTCACTAAGTTATGGTCCGACCTGTCAATCGATGTTATAGGTAGAGAAGGTAGAGCCCTTACAACCCGAAGTGCCTTGACCGAGTTTTCATCACGCAGGGTGTTTTCACGACGCTTTCCAAGTCACCGATGGTCGACTGGTTGAGTTGCTTTAACATGATCTGTGTCTTTGCCGCTTCATCTGCCGCTAGATCGGCCACTACTACTTCATCATCCTCTGTACAACTAGAGGGAAGATCTGTTCCTCTGTGCAGGCACGCTTGCGACTGCTCCAGATTGTTGTTGCAGCTAGATTCAGCAGTCATCTTGAAGCCGGCTATGGAGGGACTGATGGATGAACATTACTTGGCGGCAGCTGGGCGTTACACCGCTGCCGTCTTTGCTATAAAGTACCTTAGCAGGCATACATGGTTTGCCTAAGCAGTAATGTTCCTTCCAGGCTGAATAAATACCGTCAAGTTACCGTACGAGTCTAAATAGATTACGAAGCTTCATTATAATCGTAATCCGATCATATAGTACTGATATCGTAATCTAGATACCGTCGAGACTTACGAAGCGTAGTATATATAAGTTATATATTAATATTTTATTTATTTATTTATAAGTTATAAGTTATACTTATTATAAGAATATATTTAAACTTAGATTAATATTATATATTTACTCTTATTTATATTATTAATATAATTATAATAGAGCTTTAATATAATTATTTATAAAGCTTATGTTAATAAGATATAAAGATATTAATAAGTAAGTATATATATAAATAAGTTTATATACTTAAGTTAAAGTATATAAGTTATTACTCTTATATACTTAACTCTTCTCTTAATAACTCCTTTATATTA
>JAABUK010001377.1_pt1 | contig 46515 bp, 38 predicted proteins | sample 5559141 | NCBI WGS metagenome assembly JAABUK01 (sample SAMN10711869, study PRJNA513367) | rock metagenome | isolation source: Antarctica rocks | place: Antarctica: Victoria Land, Pudding Butte nord | collected 2016-01-03 | reverse complement strand
CGCCACCGGAACGCCAACTCGAAGGCCAGCAGCAGCACAAAGGTGCCGCCGAACAGGTTCGGCATGGCCCGGATCGCGCCGACGCCCAGCCGCCAGGCGTCCCGCGCCAGCATCACGCCGGGCGGGATGGCGGGCGGGATCATACCCGCTCGATCAGCGCCGCAATCCCCTGGCCCACGCCGATGCACATGGTCACCACGGCCCGGCGGCGGCCGCCCTCTTGCAAGGCACGGGCCGCCGTGCCCGCCAGCCGCGCACCGCTGGCGCCCAGGGGATGGCCGAGCGCGATCGCGCCGCCATGCGGATTTACCCGGGGGTCGTCGTCGCCTACGCCCAGTTGCCGCAGCACCGCCAGGCCCTGGGCGGCGAAGGCCTCGTTCAACTCGATCACGTCCACGTCGCGCAGGTCGAGGCCGGTGCGGGCCATCAGCTTCTGTACGGCCGGGACGGGTCCGATGCCCATGACCCGCGGCTCGACCCCTGCGGTGGCCATGGCGACGACGCGAGCGCGGGGCTGCAGGCCATGGCGCCGGGCTGCGTCCTCGCTGGCGATAAGCAGGGCGGCGGCGCCGTCGTTTACGCCGGAGGCGTTGCCGGCGGTGACGGTGCCGGGGTTGCGGAACGGGGTCTTCAGTTTTGCCAGCGCCTCCATGGTGGTTTCGCGGGGATGCTCGTCACGGTCCACTACGGTGTCGCCCTTGCGGCCCTTGATCGTGACAGGCGCTATTTCCTGGGCAAAGAACGCGTGGGATGCCGCCGCTTTTTGCTGGCTCCGCAGCGCGAAGGCGTCCTGGTCGGTCCGGGAGACCTGGTACTGCTCCGCCACGTTCTCCGCCGTTTCCGGCATGGAGTCGGTGCCGTGCATCGTCCGCATCAGGGAGTTCACGAAGCGCCAGCCGATGGTGGTGTCGTGCACGTCGGCCTGGCGGGCGAAGGCCTCGGTCGCCTTGGCCATTACGAAGGGCGCGCGGGTCATGCTCTCGACGCCGCCGGCCAGCATCAGGTCGGCCTCGCCGGCGCGTATGGCGCGGGCGGCGGTGCCCACGGCATCCAGGCCGCTGCCGCACAGGCGGTTGATGGTGGCGCCGGGCACGGATGTCGGCAGGCCGGCGAGCAGCAGCGCCATGCGGGCGACGTTGCGGTTGTCCTCGCCGGCCTGGTTGGCGCAGCCCAGGATGCAATCGTCCAGCATGTCCCAGTCCACGCCGGGGTTGCGCTCACGCAGCACGCGCAGGGGGTGGGCGGCGAGGTCGTCCGCCCGCACGTCCTTGAGCGCGCCGGCATAGCGTCCGATGGGGGTACGGACGTAGTCGCAGATGTAGGCTTCGGTCATGTTAGGCTTCCCCGTGCTTTACCGCGGAAGCTAGGGCGGCGGCTGGACGAAAGGAAGGTGGCCCGGCATCGTGCGCCGCATGATCGAGTCCGGCTGGAACGCCGTCGCCGCCCATCTGCCGCCCATGGCATGACTTAGACGCCGAACTCGCCGCGCCGTCACTTCCCAGGGGGCCTCGCCAACATCAACACCGGGTCCACGTGGACGGATGCCCCTATGCGCTGTGCCGCCCGCTGCTAGGCTGGCCGGCAGGGCTGCCGTAGTTCGGGCAGGAGGTGCGGGCTGGGCAGGTGTTCCAGGCACGTCCCGCACGCCCACATACCCGCGTGACACAGTGCATTCCAGACGAGGCCGACGACATGGATTTTTCCATCCCGCCCGAACTATCCGACCTGCAGGACCGCACCCGCGCCTTCATCCGCGACAAGATCATCCCGCTGGAGGGCGACGTCCGGCAGGAGCGGCATGGCCCGACGGACGAGCTGCGGCGGGAGCTGAATGCGCTGGCGAAGGAGGCCGGGCTGCTCGCCCCTCACGTCGCCAAGGAGTATGGCGGGCTGGGGTTGGGTCACGTGGGCCGGGCCATCGTGTTCGAGGAGGCGGGCTACTCGGTGCTCGGTCCGCTGGCGATGAACCTGTCGGCGCCGGACGAGGGCAACATGCACCTGATGGAGGTGGTTGCCACGGCCGAGCAGAAGGAGCGCTGGCTGCGACCGCTGGCGAGTGGCGCGATACGGTCGTGCTTCTGCATGACCGAACCGCCGCCCGGCGCCGGGTCGGACCCGGCGGCGCTGCTGACCACTGCTGTCCGCGACGGCGACGATTATGTCATTGAGGGCACCAAGTGGTTCACCACCGGTGCGGTCGGCGCGGGCTTTGCCATCATCATGGCGAAGGGCGAGGACGGGCGGGCGACCATGTTCCTCGCCGACATGGACCAGCCCGGCATACGCATCCCCCGGGTGATGGACACGCTGGACCAAGGTTTCGCGGGCGGACATGCCGTGGTGGAGTTCGAAGGGCTGCGCGTGCCGGTGGGCGACGTGCTGGGCGCTGTCGGCGAGGGGTTCCGGTATGCCCAGGTCCGGCTGGCTCCGGCGCGGCTGACGCACTGCATGAGGTGGCTCGGCGCCGCCCGCCGCGCGCAGGATATTGCGGTCAGCTATGCCGCGAAGCGCGAAGCGTTCGGCAAGCCAATCGCGCAGCATGAGGGCATCGGTTTCATGCTGGCCGACAACGACATGGACATACGCACCAGCCGGCTGACAATCTGGCACACCGCCTGGCTGCTGGACCAGGGCGAGCGAGCAGGCACCGAGAGCAGCATCGCCAAGGTGGTGTGCAGCGAGGCCATCTGGCGCGTCGCGGACCGCTGCGTGCAGGTGCTGGGCGGGGTGGGCGTGACCGGGGAGACGATGGTGGAGCGGATTTTCCGCGAGGTCCGCGGGTTCCGGATTTACGACGGAGCCAGCGAGGTCCATCGCTGGAGCCTGGCGCAGAAGATCGTGAAGCATGGGGCGAACCATTAGGAAGATGGCGCGCGCGGCCATCCAGTGTTTTGGACGAGGATGCTTTCCTTCTCAAGCTTTCTTCGGGGAGGAAGAGGCGGGCTAACCCAGCAGCGCCTGCGCGCAGGCGTCCAGGATGGCGTCGGTGTCCAGGCCGTATTCCCGGTATAGGTCCGGCAGGTCGCCGCTCTGCCCGAAGCGGTCCACCCCGAGCGGGACGACCCGCTGCCCGCGCACGCCGCCGAGCCAGCTATGCGCGGCGGGGTGCCCGTCCAGGATCGTCACGAGAGCGGCGTCGCGGGCTAGTGGCGCCAGGATGTGCTCGATGTGCGAGGTGGCCAGCGTGCCGCTCCGCCGCGTCCGGGCCGCGGCGGTCCAGCCAGCGTGCAGGCGGTCGGGGCTGGTGATCGCCAGCAACCCGGCGTCGAGAACGTCTTCCCGTAACTCGGCGAAGGCTGCCTCCGCCTCCGGCGCGACCGGCCCCTGGTAGGCCAGGGCGATACGCGCGCCCTGCCCCGGCGGCACCACCCAATGCGCCCCGGCGATCACGGCTTCCGGGTCCAGCACCCGGTCGGGCTGCAGCAACTGCCGGGTGCTAAGGCGCAGCCACGCCGCGGAACCGTCCGGGACCTGCATGTGGGCGAAGGCGTGGCGCAGCAGGATTGCCAGCTCATCAACATAGGCCGGCTCGAACGAGGCCAGCCGGTCGGCGGCCATGCCGATCAGGGGGGTGTTGACGCTCTGGTGCTGCCCGCCCTCCGGCGCCAGGGTCAGGCCGGACGGGGTGGAAACCAGCAGAAAGCGGGCATCCTGGTAGCAGGCGTAGATAAGGGCATCTAGGCCGCGGTTGACGAAGGGGTCGTAAACCGTCCCGACCGGCAGCAGCCGCGCGCCGTTCAGGCTGTGCTGCAGCCCGGCGGCGGCCAGCAGAAGGAACAGGTTCTGCTCGGCGATGCCAAGCTCGATGTGCTGGCCGCCGGGCGCCATTCCCCAGCGCTGGGCGCTGGCCAGCTTGGCGTCGCGGAACACGTCGTTGCGGGTGTGGCGGTCGAACACGCCGCGGCGGTTTACCCAGGGGCCGAGGTTGGTTGACACCGTCACGTCCGGGCTGGTGGTGACGATGCGCCGGGCCATCTCGGCGTATTCGCCCTGGCCGCGGCCGATTTCGGCTAGGATGTCGCCGAAGCCGGCCTGGGTGCTGGTTCGTCGCCCGGCCAGCTTGGCGACGGGCAGGCGATCCGGGATGTGTATGGGGTCCGACGCCAGCCGGCGCCCGGCGGGAGTCAGCTTCTCGGCGAAGGGGGCGGCGTTGATGACAGCCTGGAACTCGCCCGGCGTCAGGTCCAGCCCCTCCGCCACGTCCCACTCATGGCCGGGCCGGATGCGCATCCCGGCCTGGAACGTCTCCATCTGGTCCCGCGTCATCAGGCCGGAGTGGTTGTCCTTGTGCCCGGCGAAGGGCAGCCCCATTCCCTTCACGGTGTAGGCGATGAAGCACGTCGGCTGGTCTCCTGCAGCGTCGGCCAGGCGGAACTGCTCGATCAGGTAGTCAACGTCGTGGCCGCCCAGGTTGGTCATCAGCTCGGCCAGCTCGTCGTCCTGCAACGGGTCCAGGATGGCGCGCACGGCGGCGTCGCGGCCCAGGTCGGCCAGCAGCGCCGCGCGCCAGGCGCCGCCGCCCTGGAACGTCAGGGCGGAATAGAGGCTGTTGGGGCAGTCATCTATCCAGCGCTGCAGCGCATCGCCGCCGGGGCGCTCGAAGGCGGCTTGCAGCAGGCGGCCATATTTCAGGGTGAAGACGTTCCAGCCCATGTCGCGGAACAGGCCCTCGATCCGGCCGAACAGGCGGTCGGGGACGACGCTGTCCAGGCTTTGGCGGTTATAGTCTATCACCCACCAGACGTTACGGACGTCGTGCTTCCAGCCCTCCAGCAGGGCCTCGTAGATGTTGCCCTCGTCCAGCTCGGCGTCGCCGGCGATGGCGACGCAGCGGCCCGGCGGCAGCCCGGCATCCAGCCCATGCAGGCGCACGTAGTCCTGCATCAGCGAGGCGAAGCTGGTCAGCGCCACCCCCAGCCCGACCGAGCCGGTGCTGAAATCCACCTCCGGCCCGTCCTTGGTGCGGCTGGGATAGCTTTGGATGCCGCCCATGCGGCGCAGGCCTTCCATGTTGGCTGCGTCCTGGCGGCCCAGCAGCAGGTTCACGGCGTGGAACACCGGCCCGGCATGCGGCTTCACCGCCACCCGGTCCTGCGGGCGCAGCACGTCGAAGTAGAGCGCGGTCATGATGCTGATGACGCTGGCGCAGCTTGCCTGGTGGCCGCCGACCTTCAGGCCGTCGCGGTTCGGGCGGATATGGTTGGCGTTGTGGATGGTCCAGGCAGACAGCCACAGCAGCTTGCGCTCGATCTGGCGCAGGCCGTGCAGGCGTTCCCGGGTCGGCGCGGGGATGATCGCGCCGGGAGCGTTCACGACCAGCCCCGGGCCAGCTTGCGGACGGCGGTGCTGGCGTTGCGCTTGCCCTCACCGGCGTAGTCCTCGTGGTAGTCCTCGATGTTCGGCGGGTCGTAGAGGTAGTTGACCATCAGGGTCGCGCCCTCCCGCACGCCTTTGCCGCTGGTGTCGCCCAGAGCCATGATCCGTTCGACGCGGGCGCCATTGGAGAGGTGGAAGTGCGCCACCGGGTCCAGCGCCCGCTTGCCGCGCGACTCTACCACCAGGTAGCGCGCGGCCAGGCGGACCAGCGCCGGTTCGGCGGCCTTGAGCATCGCGGGGTCACGGAACCAACTGCGGTGGTTCAGGATGGCGGCCAGAGCCTGCGGACCGGTTGCGGCGGCGGGCGCCCCGGCGGGTGCTGCGGTGCGGAGGGCGGACGACTCCTCCTCGCTCAGCAGCCCCTTGTCGTCGGATGCCAGCTTCGGGTCGAGCCACTTGCGGAAGCCGGGGATGGGGGACAGGGTCGAGAATGCCTTGAGGTTGCGGAAGTCGTGCCCCAACACCTCCACCACGCGCTTGATGAGGAAGTTGCCGAAGCTGATGCCGGCGAGGCCGCGCTGGCAGTTGCTGATGGAATAGAAGATGGCGGTGTCGGCAATGGCCGGGTCCAGCAGCGGCGCCTTCTTGTCGAGCAGGCGCTGCACGCTGCCGGCGAGGCCGCGGACCAGGGCGACCTCGACGAAGATCAGGGGCTCATTTGGCATGCGGTGGTGGAACAGGGCGTAGCAGCGGCGGTCGCTGTCCAAGCGGTTCTTGAGGTCGGACCAGGAGCGGATTTCGTGCACCGCCTCATAGCCGACCAGACGCTCCAGCAGCACGGCCGGGCTGTTCCAGTCTATGCGCTGCAGCTCCAGGAAGCCGACGTCGAACCAGTTGGCCAGCAGGGTGCGCAGGTCGCTTTCCAGGGCGGCCAGATGCGGGTCGCCGCGGGTCAGGTCCAGCAAGGTGGCGCGCAGGTCCACCAGGAACTTCATGCCGTCGGGGATGGTGGTGAACTGGGTCAGCAGGCGGACCCGCGGCGGCTCCAGCGCCCGGCGTAGGACGACTTGGGCGGTGGCGCGCTCGGCCGGGCCGGGGGCGGACTGGACGGCTTCGTAGGCCTTGGTGACGGCGTCGGGGTCGCTGTCAAACTTCGCCAGCTCGGACAGGAAGTCGCGGCGGCCGGCGTCGTCCAGCACCAAGTAGGCCTGGGCCAGCTTGGCGGCACGGTTGCGGGCGCTAACCTCGCCGCCCCGGGCGTGCAGGCAGGCGCGCATCTGGGCGGCGATGCCCTGGTCCTCGTTGGTGCCGACGCGGTCCGCCATATCCCGCCACACGCCGGAGATGCGCCGGATGGCACGGTCAAACAGGCCAATGGAGGCGGGGGCTGCTATGTCGCTCATCGTGTCACGCTCATGCGGTCGTCGCCTTCGGGTCGCTGCGGGCCATCATGGCGCAGCTCTCCACCTATGTAGCACATTCTTCGCGGGCTGAGGCGTGGGTGGCGAGGGGAATTGGCGGGATCAAGTCTTCGGCGACCAAGCCGGGGCCGTGCTGGGCGGCGGCCAGCTTGCCGGTCCGGCCCATCTCGGCCGGAGTCAGCAGGGCATGGGGGCTGATGACGGAGGGATCGGGCATGGCAAGCATCCTTGGACAGGTCCAGGCCGCCGTGCAATGTGCGGGCCGGCTGGAGGTGGAACGGTCATGGCAGTGGTGATCACAGTCGCGCAACAAAAGGGCGGCGCCGGCAAGACCACGCTGGCCGCCAACCTGGCAGCGGCGCTGGCGCCGGCCCGCCGGGTGGCCGTGCTGGACATAGATCCGCAGGGCAGCCTGGGCCGCTGGCACGCGATCCGCCAGGCGCGTCACGCTGACGCGGCTGCGCTGGCGTTCTCCGACCTGTCGGGGTGGCGCCTGGCGGGCGAGCTGGACCGGCTGCGCCGCGGGTTCGACGTGGTGATCGTGGACAGCCCGCCGGTGATTGACAGCGATGCGCGCCGGGCCATACGCGGGGCCGACTTGGTGGTGGTGCCGGTGCAGCCGAGCGCGCCCGACATCTGGGCGGCGGAGGGGACGCTCAAGCTGGCGGCGTCAGAGCGGCGGCCGGCTTGCCTGGTGCTGAACCGGGTCGGCGCCGGCAGCCGGATGAAGGACGGGGCGATGCGGGAATTGCACGCCCGCGGGATGGCGGTGCTGCCGGCAGTGCTGGGCAACCGGACAGCATTCAGCCAGGCTTTCGCGGAGGGGATGGGCGTCACAGAGGCGGCACCGCGGAGCTTAGCGGCGACGGAGTTGCGGGCGGTGCTGGAGGGGCTGCTTGGGTTGGTGGAGGCTGGTGCTGCTCCCTCTCCCTCCGGGAGAGGGTCGGGGTGAGGGAAAGGGCAAGCACTGTCCCATCCGACGCCAAGGCCTCCCTGCCGAAGGGGCAAGCGTGGCGCTGGTGGCTTCCCTCACCCCGACCCTCTCCCGGAGGGAGACGGAGAAGGGGCTGGGCTTCGTTCATGCCATTTTTGCGCAGCGGGTTCGGTCCTAGGCGACGGCCAGCGCCGGCTCCCGCAGGGTTATCGCGGCCTCCATCACGTCCGGCTCGTCCGGCAGGCGGCGCAGGGTGAAGCCCATACGGCGCATGAAGGCCAGCATCGGGCGGTTCTCGGACAGGACCTGGCCGGTGATGTCAGTCATGCCCTGGGAGCGCGCCCAGTCCATGATGCGCTCCATCATGCGCCGGGCCAGGCCGCGGCCCTTCATGCTTGGCTCGACCACAACGGCGAACTCACCGGTGGTGGTGTAGGGTTCGCGGACCAGGCGGCACACGCCTACCGTCTCGCCGGTGGACTCGCGCACTGCGACCAGGGCCATCTCCCGGTCGTAGTCCACCTGGGTCATGCGGGCGACCTGCTCCGGCGATAGGGCGCGGAGCATGGAAAAGAACCGGTAGCGTATGTCCTCGGGCGTCAGGCGGCTGAACAGGGCGGCGTGGGCCTCGGCATCCTCCGGCCGGATCGGGCGGATCATCATCGGTTCGCCCTTGGCCGACCAATGCTCCATCAGCTCGGCAGGGTATGGGGCTATGGCCAGCACGCCGGCCTCGCCGGCCGGGCGCAGCGCGATCCAGGCGTCGCCGACCGACACGCCGTCGGCGTCCGCGAACACCGGGTTCAGGTCCATGCCGGCAATCTCGGGGAAGTCCACCACGAGCTGGCTGATGCGGACCAGCACGTCGGCCACGGCGCTGCGGTCGGCGGCGGCCTGCTCGTTCAGCTCGCCCAGAGTGCGGGCGGCACGGGTTTGGGCGATCAATCCGTCCGCCAGAGCCAGGTTCAAGGGCGGCAGGTCAACCGCGACGTCGCCCAGCAGGTCGGCGGCGCTGCCGCCGCTGCCGAACAGGATGGCCGGGCCGAACAGCAGGTCCTCGGCGACGCCGATCCGCAGCTCCCGTGCCCGGCCCATCTGGCGCTGCACCAGGAAGCCCTCGGCCAATCCCTCCCCGCCCAGCCGGGCGCGGCGACGGTCCAGGACCTGCGTTGCCAGGCGGACCGCGTCGGTGTCCGGCAGGTCCAGCGCGACGCCGCCGGGACCGCCTGGGCGTGGGGCGCCGGTGCGCCGCAGCTTCAGCACGGCGGGAAAGCCGAGCATGGCGGCGGCGGTGCAGGCGTCATCGGCGGACAGGGCGGGGCGGCTGGGGACGACGGGGATGCCATAGGCGGTCAGGACCTGCAGCGCCTCGTCTTGCAGCAGCCCGGTGCGCCCGTCGGCACGGACGGCGGCAAACAAACTGCGGACGGCGGCCCGGTCCGGCGCCACGGTCAGGACCGTGCTGGCCGGCAGCTCGCGCGCGGCGGCGCGGGCGCGGCGCTGAGCGACCAGTTGCGCGAACCCGCGCATGGTCTGCTCAGGCGTCGCGAACACTGGTATGCCAGCCTCGGCCAGGGTGCGGCGGTGCGCGGCGCCGGTGGTCTCCCCCAGGATGCAGGCGAGCAGGGGGACGCGCATCATCGGCTGGCATGCGGCCAGGGCCTGGATGGCAGCGGCGTCTCCGGCGCCATTCGGCGACATGATGACCGCCACGCCGCCGACCTCCGGCGCCGCGGACAGCATCGCCGCTGTCTCCGCCAGGCGTATCGCGTTGGTGGCGCCGGTCCAGACCAGGCCGGCGTCGGGAGGCCCGGGCGGCAGGTTGAGGCGCAGCACCTCCTGCGTCGCGGGTGATAATTGGGCGAGTGGCAGGCCGAGGGTCAGGGCGGCGTCGGCGGCCAACTGCGCCGGGCCGATGGCGTTGTGGACGATGGCAACGGATTCGTTGCGGACGGGCTTGGCGCGGGTCAGGGTTTCGGCGGCGGCCAGCAGGTCCGCCAGCCGCTCCACCCGGATCACCCCAGCCCGGCGCAGCGCGGCGTTGAACACCGCATCCGCCCGGCCTGTCGGGTCGGACAGGCGGCCGCCGGCGTGGATCGCCACCACCGGGCGCAGCCGGGCCGCGGCGCGGGCGGCGGACAGGAAACGGCGCCGGTCGGTGATGCCGCGTATGTCGAGCAGGATGGCACCAGTGTCGGGATCGCGGGACAGCCAGTCCAGCACGGCGCCGAAGCCGATGTCGGCGTTGCCGCCGGTGCCGACGACCGTGGAGAAGCCGACGCCGTTCGGCTCCGCCCAATCCAGCACGGCCCGGCACAGCGCCGCGGATTGCGACACCAGCGCCACCTTGCCAACCCCTGGCTGCAGGTGCGCGGTGGAGGCGTTCAGGCCGATGCCCGGCACGATCAGGCCGAAGGCGCTGGGACCCATCACCCGGACGCCTGCCGCCCTGGCCGCCGTCACCAGGCCCGGCACCGGCGTCAGGCACGCCGCCGCGAAGATGCCGCGCGCCGCCAGCGCGAGAAGCACGGCGGGAACGCTGCCGGCCTCGGACGCAATCACCGCGAGGTCCGGGGCAACAGGGAGCGATGGCACGTCGGGATAAGCTAGGACGCCGCCTACAGCGGTGACGCCGTCCTGAACCGGCAGGATCGCTCCCTTGTAGCCGCCAGCCAGCAGGTTGTGCATCACGGTGGCGCCCATGGGGGTGCCGGCGCCGATCACAGCAACGGAATCAGGCCGGAACAGGCTAGCCGGGCGAAAGCGCCCTGTGGTGCCGGCACGTAGGAGGGGCATGGCATCCAGCTCGATTGTGCAGTGCAGCATAACCCAGAACCATAGGCTCGGGTTGCTAAACTTTCTGCTACTGCCCCATGCCGGACGCCTGCCTAGCCGATCCTGTTGCCGTGCGACTACAGGGTGACGCGCAGCCTCGCCGCGATCTCGCCCACGATGCCCCGGCGGAACGCCAGCACGCAGATGACGAAGATGAAGCCCTGGGCGACGGTCACGAGCGAGCCGAAGCCGGACAGCGCGCTTTCGGTCCAGACGATGATCCCCGCGCCAACCACCGGGCCGAAGATCGTGCCCATGCCGCCCAGCAGGTTCATCAACACGACCTCGCCGGACATGGCGTAGTTCACGTCGGTCAGCGTGGCGATGCCGAACACCAGCGCCTTGGTGCCGCCGGCGATGCCGGCGATGAAGGTGCTGAGCACGAAGGCGATCAGCTTGTAGTCATCGGTGCGGTAGCCGAGCGAGGTGGCCCGCGGCTCGTTCTCGCGGATCGCCTTCAGGATTTGGCCGAACGGCGAGTGGACGATGCGGTGGATCAGCAGGAAGCACAGCATGAATACGACTGCGGTGAAGGTATACATCGCCATGTCGCCGCGCAGCGAGAACAGGCCGAATACCGCCCCGCGCGGCACCTGCTGGATGCCGTCCTCGCCGCCGGTGAACGGCGCTTGCAGGCAGAAAAAGTAGTTCATCTGTGCCAGCGCCAGCGTGATCATGGCGAAGTAGATACCCTGGCGCCGGATCGCCAGCCAGCCGAACGCCAGGCCCAGGGCGGCGCCGGTCAGGCCGCCGAGCAGCACCGCGACCTCCGGCGTCAGGCCCCAGGTCTTCGCGGTCCAGGCCGACACGTAGCTGCCGAGGCCGAAGTAGGCGGCATGGCCGAAGCTCATCAGCCCGACGAAGCCGATCAGCAGGTTGAAGGCGCAGGCGAACAGGGCGAAGCACAGCAGCTTCATCAGGAACACCGGGTAGATCACCCAGGGGAAGGCGATGATCAGCGCCACCAGCAGCAGCAGCGCCCAGGCCTGCGCGCTGCTGAACCCCAGCAGGTTGAACGGACGCACCGGCGCGGCAGCCGGGTGGATGGTGGTGACGCCCATGCTACGCCGCCTTCCCGAACAGCCCGGCGGGCCGGGCCAGAAGAACGATGACCATGACGACGAATATGACGGTTTCCGAACCTTGCGGGTAGTAAACTTTGGTAAGCCCTTCGACGATGCCGAGCATGAAGCCGGTGACGATGCTGCCCAGGATGCTGCCCATGCCGCCGATCACCACGACGGCGAACACCTTGATGATGAACACCGACCCCATGTTGGGGTTGACCGAGTAGATCGGCGCCGCCAGCACGCCGGCGAACGCCGCCAGCGCGATGCCGCCGGCATAGGTCAGGCTGATCATCCGCGGCACGTTGACGCCGAAGGCCTGCACCAGGCCAGGGTTCTCCGTCGCGGCGCGCAGCCGTGCGCCGAGCTGGGTCTTCTCGATCAGCAGCCAGGTGAACAGGCACATTCCGGCGGCAGCTACCACGACCCAGAGCCGGTATTTCGGCATGAACATGAAGCCGAGGTCCACCGGCCCGGACAGCGCCTGCGGGATGCGGTAGGGCAGCCCGGAACTGCCGAACTGGTTCCGCACCAGCCCCTCCAGGATCAGCGCCAGGCCGAAGGTCAGCAGCAGGCCATACAGGTGGTCCAGCTTATAGAGCCGACTGATGATGGTCTTTTCCAGGGCCAAGCCGAACAGGCCGACGATCAGCGGTGCGACGATCAGGGCGGGCCAGTAGCCCATCTGCAGCCAGTCCGGCGCGGATAGGCCGATCATCGGGAACCAGATTGCGGGCGAGGCCAGCGCCCAGGCGGTGAAGGCGCCGAGCATGAACACCGCGCCGTGGGCGAAGTTGATGATGTTCAGCATGCCGAAGATCACGGCCAGGCCCAGGGACAGCAGCGCGTAGAACGCCCCGTTGATGAGGCCCAGGGACAACTGCCCCAGGATCGCCGGCAGCGGCCGGTATAGCCGGATCGTGCCGGTGGCGTTCAGCACATACAGCAGCACGGCAATGCCGACGACCACGCCGATGGTGCGGAGCGGCAGCCGCTCGCCCAAGGGCCGGACCGATGGGGCGGTGGTCGCGGACATCGGTGCTAGGTCCGGACCAGCGGGCAACCGCCGTCGGCCAGCGGCTTCCATGCCTTGTCTGCCGGGGTGGCGACGACCTGCTTGAAGTAGTCCCAGGGATACTTGCTCTCGGCGGGCGTCTTCACCTCGAACAGGTAGGACGGGAACATCGCCATCCCGTCTTGCCGGATGCTGCCGGGGCCGTAGGCGTCGTCGTCGGTCGGCATAGCCTTCATCTGCGCGACCACGGCGGCGCCGTCCAGCGCCTTGGCGCCGCCGCCCAGCGCCTGCACCGCCTTGAGAAAGTGCAGCGTACCGGAGTAGCAGCCGGCGTTGCTCATGTTCGGGCAGATGCCCGGCATACGCGTCTGGAACCGCTTGGTGAAAGCGCGGGTGCGGTCGTTCATGTCCCAGTAGAAGCTCTCGGTCAGGAATAGCCCCTGCGCTGTTTCCAGGCCGAGGCCGTGCACGTCGGCGATATACATCAGCAGCGCCGCGATCTTCATCTTGGGCGTCAGGCCGAACTCGTGCGCCTGCTTGATGCTGTTGACCGTGTCCGCCCCGGCGTTGGCCAGGCCCAGCACCTTCGCGCCGCTGCCCTGGGCCGACAGCAGGAAGGAGGAGAAGTCCGTCGTGCCCGGGAAGGGATAGGGCGACGCGCCGGCGACCTTGCCGCCGCCTTCGGTCACGAACTTGGTCGTGTCGCGCTGGAGCTGCTGGCCGAACACGTAGTCGGCGGTCAGGAAGTACCAGCTGTCGCCGCCCGCCGCGACCATCGCGCCGCCGGTGCTGCGCGCCAGCATATAGGTGTCGTAGGACCAGTGGATCGTGCTGGGCGTGCACTGCACGCCGGTCAGGTCGGAAGTCGCGGCGCCGGTGTTGATGTAGGCGCGGTTCTTCTCCTTAGCGACGTTGTTGACGGCGAGCGCCACGGAACTGGTGGGCACGTCCAGGATCAGTGACACGCCCTCCTGGTCATACCATTGCCGGGCAATGCCGACGCCGATGTCGGGCTTGTTCTGATGGTCGGCGGACAGGACCTCGACCTGCAGGCCGGCGGTGGATTCGGCGACGGCCTGCCGCACCGCGTTCACCGACAACTGGCCGCCGATGTCGCGGTAGGGGCCGGTCTGGTCGTTCAGCACGCCGATGCGGATCGGCCGGGCCTGGGCACGGGCGCGGCGGCCCAGCAGCGGGGTGGCCGCGGCGGCAGCGAGCAGGGTGCGGCGGTCGAGGGTCATGGCGTGCGCTCCTATGCGCCGGGCAACGCGCAGGCGCCCTTGCCGAGCGGGCGGAACGCCTGGTCGGCAGGGGTGCTGGCTATGGGTTTATAGTAGTCGTACGGCCCCTTGCTCTCGGCGGGGGTCTTCACTTCCCACAGATAGGAGGGGTGTATCTTGCGGCCGTCCGCCCGGATGCTGCCGGCGCCGAAGCAGTCGTCCGAGGTCGGCATCGCCTTGAGCTGCGCGACCACCGCGGCGCCGTCCGCCTTCATGAACGGCACGCCTTTGTCGGCTGCGGCCTTGAGGTAGTGCAGCACGGAGGAATACACGCCAGCCTGCACCATCGTCGGGCGCTGGGCCGGCGCCTTCGGCTTCAGGCGTTCGGCAAAGGCGCGGGTGCGGTCGTTCATGTCCCAATAGAAGCTGTTGGTCAGCACGATGCCCTGCGCCGTTTCCAGTCCCATCGAATGGACGTCGGACAGGAACACCAGCAGCCCGGCCAGCTTCATCGTCTTTTGGACGCCGAACTCATGCGCCTGCTTGATCGTGTTGATCGTGTCCGCCCCGGCATTGGCGATGCCCAGCACCTTGGCGCCCGACGCCTGCGCCTGCAGCAGCAGGGAGGAGAAGTCGGTCGTGCCGGGGAACGGATACTTGATGCCGCCGACCACCTTGCCGCCGGCCTCGGTGACAAAGCTCGTCACGTCCCGCTGCAATGCCGCCCCGAAGGCATAGTCGGCCGTGATGAAGAACCAACTGTCGCCGCCCGCCTTCACCATCGCGCCGCCGGTGGACTTGGCGAGCATGTAGGTGTCGTAGGCCCAATGGATTGTGTTGGCGTTGCAGTTAGCGGCCGTGAGGTCGGAGGACGCCGCACCGGAGTTGATATAGACCTTGTTCTTGTCCTTGGCGACGCCGGCCACGGCCAGGGCCACGGCGCTGTTGGCAACCTCGACGATGATGTCCACGCCGTCCCGGTCATACCATTGCCGGGCGATGCCGGCGCCGATGTCGGCCTTGTTCTGGTGGTCGGCCTGGATGATCTCGACGGTCCAGCCCTTGCCGGCCATGCCGAAATCCTCGGTCCCCAGCCGCGCCGCGCTGACGGCGAGCGGCCCGGCCAGGTCCTGGTAGGGGCCAGACAGGTCAGTCAGCACGCCAATTTTGAGGGTGTTCGACCCTTGGGCACGGGCCGTCCGCGCCCGGCCGATCAGCGGCGCGGCGGCAGCGGCGGCAAGCAGGGTGCGACGGTCGAGGGTCATTGGGGTTCCGTTGGGTTAAAGGTCAGGCGTGAACGAGGGAGCAGCCGCCCTTGTCGAGCGGACGGAAGGCTTGATCGGCGGGCGTGGTCGCGACCAGCTTGTAATAGTCCCAAGGCCCCTTGCTCTCGCCAGGCTTCTTCACTTCCCAGAGGTAGGATGGGGAGAGCTTGCGGCCGTCGGCGCGGATCGTGCCCTGGCCGAAGCAGTCGTCGTCGGTCGGCATCGCCTTCATGGCGACGACGGCGGCGGCGCCGTCCGCCTTCATGAAGGGGACACCCTTGTCGGCAGTGGTCTTGAGGTAGTGCAGCACGCTGGCATAGACCCCGGCCTGCACCATCGTCGGGCGGACAGCGGGCGCCTTGGGCTTGAACCGCTCGGCGAACTTGCGGGTGCGGTCGTTGGCGTCCCAGTAGAAGCTGTTTGTCAGCAGCAGGCCCTGCGCGATCTCCAGCCCGATGGCGTGGACGTCGCTGATGAACACCAGCAGCCCGGCAAGCTTCATGCTCTGCGAGATGCCGAACTCCTGCGCCTGCTTGATGCTGTTGATGGTGTCGGTCCCGGCATTGGCCAGGCCGAGGATCTTGGCCCCCGACGATTGCGCCTGCAGCAGCAGGGAGGAGAAATCGGTCGTGCCGGGGAACGGGTAGCGGACGCTGCCGACGACCTTGCCGCCGGCTGCGGTCACGAACTCGGTCGTGTCCCGCTGCAGCGCGGTGCCGAAGGCGTAGTCGGCGGTGATGAAGAACCAGGTGTCGCCGCCGGCCTTCACCGCGGCGGAGCCGGTGGACTTCGCCAGCTCATAGGTGTCGTAGGTCCAGTGGATGGTGTTGGCGTTGCACTGCGACCCCGTAAGGTCCGAGGTGGCGGAGCCGGAGTTCATGTAGGCCTTGTTCTTGTCCTTCGCGACGCCGGCGATGGCCAGGCCGACGCCGCTGTTGGGTACGTCCACGATCAGGTCCACGCCGTCCCGGTCGAACCACTGCCGGGCGATGCCGGCGCCGACGTCGGTCTTGTTCTGGTGGTCGGCCTGCACGACCTCCACCGTGAAGCCCTTGCTGGCGAACTCCTCGACCGCTTGCTGTGCAGCGGCGACCGACACCGGACCGCCCAGGTCCCGGTAGGCGCCGGACAGGTCGGTCAGCACGCCGACCTTGAGCGTGTTGGCCTGCGCGCGGGCGCGGCGGGCGCCCAGGACGGGGATTGCTGCGGCTGACCCGATCAGGGTGCGGCGGGACAAGGTCATGCGATGGTTCTCCATGCGGTCCGGGCGTCAGACGCCCAGGTAGTCGTGCAGCTTGTCCATGTTGGCGGACAGGTCGCTGTTGGGGATCATGTCTATGATCCGCCCGTGCTCCATCACGTAGTGGCGGTCGGCGACGGTGGCGGCGAAGCGGAAGTTCTGCTCGACCAGGAGTACGGTGTAGCCGCGCGCCTTGATCTCGCGAATCGTCTTGCCGATCTGCTGCACGATGACCGGCGCCAGGCCTTCGGTCGGCTCATCTAATAATAGCAGCCGGGCGCCGGTGCGCAGGATGCGGCCGATGGCGAGCATCTGCTGCTCGCCGCCCGAGAGCTTCGTGCCCTGGCTGCCGGCGCGCTCCTTCAGGTTGGGGAACAGGATGTAGATCTCGGCCACGCTCATGCCGCCGGGCGCGATCTGCGGCGGCAGCATCAGGTTCTCGGTGACGTTCAGGCTGGAGAAGATGCCGCGCTCCTCCGGGCAGATGGCGATGCCGGCGCGGGCGACGCCATCCGGGCGCATGGCGATGGTCTCGTGGCCGCGAAACTGAATGCTGCCGCGACGGCGCGGCACCAGGCCCATGATGCTCTTCATGGTGGTGGTCTTGCCGGCGCCGTTGCGGCCCAGCAGCACGACCACCTCACCCTCGCCGACCTGGAAGTCCACGCCGTGCAGGACGTGGCTTTCGCCATACCAAGCTTCCAGGCCGGAAATTTGCAGCATGGGGGTGCCGGTCGGCGTTGCGGGTGCGGCGGCGTCAAGCATCGGGGGACCCCAGGTAGGCGGCGACCACGTCGGGGTTGCGGCTGACCTCGGCGTAGTCGCCCTCCGCCAGAATTTGGCCGCGGGCGAGCACGGTGATCCGGTCGCACAGGCCCTCGACGACGCTCAGGTTGTGCTCGACCATCAGGATGGTGCGCCCGGCGCGGATACGGCGGATCAGGGCGACCACGCGGTCCACATCCTCGTGCGTCATGCCGGCCGTCGGCTCATCGAGCAGGAGCATGGTCGGCTCCAGCGCCAGGGTCGTCGCGATCTCGAGCGCACGCTTGCGGCCATAGGGTAGCAGAGCCGCCTGCGTCTCCTCGTACTCGGACAGGCCCACGTCGGCCAGCAGGGCGCGGGCACGGTCGTCATATTGATAGAGCAGCGTTTCCGACCGCCAGAAGTCGAACGAGCTGCCGCGGACGCGCTGCAATGCCAGGCGCACGTTCTCCAGCGACGTCAAATGCGGGAACACCGCGGAAATCTGGAACGAGCGCACCAGGCCCAGCCGGGCCACGTCGGCCGGCTTCTGCCCGGTGATGTCCTGGCCCTTGAACCGTATGGTGCCGCGCGTCGGCGCCAGGAACTTGGTCAGCAGGTTGAAGCAGGTGGTCTTACCGGCGCCGTTGGGGCCGATCAGGGCGTGGATCGTCCCCTCCTGGACCCGCAGGTCCACGTTATTCACGGCGATGAACCCGCGGAATTCTCGCGTCATGCCCGACGTTTCAAGAATGGCGCCTGGCCCTGCAGCCCCCACCGCGACGCTCCCCATTTTTTGCAATCCTTGCCCACCTGCTTTGCATATCGGCACATTCGGCGCAAGATTGATGCAGGGATTAACACGGGCTGCGCCTGCCGATCGTTACGGACGCCTTGCTGCGGGTCAGGTAGGCTGCGCCCGACCGGAGGACGCCAGTGCCCGCACCCATGAGGCTCCGCAGCCTGCTGTTCGCTCCGGGCGATAGCGCCCGCAAGATCGAGAAGGCCGCTGCTGGCCCGGCGGATGGCGTGGTGCTGGATTTGGAGGACAGCGTGGCGCCCGAGGGCAAGGATGCCGCCCGGGCCGCCGTCGCCGCGGCCGTGCCGGCGCTGTCCCGGCCCGGCGTCGTCATCCGCGTCAACCCGCGCGGCACGCCCTGGTATCTGCTCGACCTGGCCGCCGCCGTCCCGGTCCGGCCGGCAGCCGTGATGCTGCCGAAGTGCACCGGTCCGGACGACCTCCACGCGCTGGACCATCACCTGGAGGCCTTGGAAACGGCGGCCGGACTGCCGGTTGGCGGCATCGGCGTGCTGGCCCTGGTCACGGAGACCGCGGCGTCGCTGATGCGGATGGACTATACCGGCGCACCGGCCCGGCTGCTGGGATTGTGCTTCGGGGCAGAGGACCTTTCGGCCGACCTTGGCATCAGCCCGCGCGCCGGAGATGGACGCCTGGCGGCGCCGGTCGCCGCCGCCCGCGCACAGACGGTCACCGCAGCCGCTGCCGCCGGTGTCGCGGCGCTGGACACGCCCTGGCCAGACCCGCGCGATGCCGTGGGCCTTGCGGCCGAAGCGGCGATGGCGGCTCGCGACGGGTTTGCCGGCAAGCTGTGCATCCACCCCGATCAGGTCGCGGCGGTCAACGCGGCTTTCACCCCCTCGGCTGAGCGCACGGCCTGGGCGCTGGCGGTGCAGGCCGGCTTTGCCGCACGGCCCGGGGCCGGAGTGTTCGCCCTGGATGGAAAGATGATTGACCGGCCCCATCTCAAGTTGGCTGAGCGGATCCTCGCCTCGATGCCGGCTTGACGCCGGTCGTCGTGGGGTTGCGGGCGGCAGCACGTAACCAGCGCAACTCATCAGGCCCTCTGCCCCAATGCAAGACGACGTTCCCGACGACCTGCTGATGGCCCGTACTGCGGCAGGCGACCATGCCGCGTTTGATGCGCTGGCGGCGCGCTACTTGCTGCGCCTGCGCCGGGCTGCATTGCGCGTACTCGGCGACCCGGCAGCGGCGGAAGACGTGGCGCAGGATGCGTTGCTGCGCGCCTGGACCCGGGCCGGTTCCTACGATCCCAGGCAGGCCGCCGTCAGCACCTGGCTGCACCGGATCGCCGTCAACGCCGCCATAGACCGTCTGCGTGCCGTCCGCCCAGGCGGCGCCATGCCGGAGGACCTGGCCGACCCTGCACCTGCCGCCGACGCCGCACTGATCCTGCGCGAGCGCGAAGGGCTGCTGGCGCAGGCCATCGCCACCCTGCCCGATCGGCAGCGGACGGCCCTCGCGCTAACGTATGGCGAGGGCTGGTCGGGGCAGGACGCCGCCCGTGCCCTGAGCGTTTCCACCCGTGCGCTGGAAGGGCTGCTGCATCGCGGCCGGAAGGTGCTCCGCGCCTACCTTGAGGCGCATGGCGCATGACACCCCGTTGCCTTGATTGGACGTTGCGTAGCCGGGGCACGGTCGTTGCCGACTGGCCGCAGGCTGACCGGGTGGCTGCGGTCGCCCTGTTGCGCGGCAGCCCAGCCGCCCGCGCCGTGCTGGCTGATGCTCTGGCACGCGATGAGGCCGATCCCGCCCCACCCGACCGTTGCGCCCTGATGCGGATGCAGGGAGCGTTGAAGTGCGCCTTTTTGCAGCTCCCGCCGCTGACATTTGCGGTCCGATGGGGCGTTTTGGCGGCCTGCACTGCGGCCGGGCTTTATCTGGGGGCTGCTGCAGCCTCGGACATCAGTGCGGACACCGGCACGGACGCTGCCGATGGTTTCGTGGCGGTGCAATCGGTAACGGTTGCCAGCAGCCTGTAGTGGCGTCCGATGATTGCTGACAGGTTACGTCCGATGATCTGGCTCCGCGAACCCTGGCGTACGCGCGTGTTGTGGCTTTCGCTCGCGGGCAACCTGTTTGCCGGTGCGCTGATTGCCACGCACCTCACTATGAACCGTCATACTGGCCCGTCCGGACTGGACGGCGTGGTGGAGCGTATGGCCGGCGCCCTGCCCGATCCCGACGCCGCCCGGTTCCGCGCGACGCTCGCGCATGAGCGGCCCTGGTATGACCTGGCCCGGCGCCAAATGGACGAGTCGCGGGAGCAGTTGTCCCAAGCGATCGCGCAGCAGCCCTATGACGAAGCCGTGGTGCGTGAACGGATGCACAACTGGCAGGCCCGTTGGATCGAGACCAGCACCCGCTTCGGCGACAGCCTGCTCTCTGCCATCGGCGAGCTGACGCCGGAAGGCCGCACCCGGCTGGCCGAGGCGTCGCTCCGGCCGGGGCGGCGGTGAGGTGGCGGATGGTCCCGGCGGCAGCGGCTTTGTTGGCTGGTTGCTCGCTCGGCCCGAATTATGAGCGTCCGCGGCTGGACGTGCCGGCTGCCTTCCGCGCGACGGCAGACACTGCGGCGGCGGCGTGGCCTCCACGGGAATGGTGGCGCAATTTCCGCTCGGCGGAGCTGGATGGGCTGATCGCCACCGCGCGGGCCTACAACACTGACCTGGCTGCCGCAGCGGCGCGGATCGTGCAGGCAGACGCCCAGGTGCGGATCAGCGGCGCGCCGTTGCTGCCGGCGGTGAACGGCGTGGCCGGCGACACCTACCAGCGCAGCGGCACCGGAACCAGCCGCTCCAGCGGAATCAGCCGCAGCTTCGCCACGGTGATAGACCCGGTGACGGGCGCGGCGGTGAGCGCGACCAGCGCCGGCACCAGCAGCAACGCCCAGCGCTATTTCGACTTCCGCACCTACAGCACGAGCCTGCAAGTGTCCTACGACGTGGACTTCTGGGGCCGCAACCGCGCGCTGGCGGAGGCGGCGCAGGCCAGCGCCGTCGCCACCCGGTTCGACCAGGAAACGGTGGCTCTGACGGTCGTGACCTCTGTCGCCAACACCTACTTCCAGGTCCTGGCGGCGCAGGACCGGCTGCGGGTGGCGGAACGCAACCTGCGCGATGCCGAGCGGGTGCTGGCCGCATTCCGCGCACGGCTCACCGTCGGCACCGCAAATGCGCTGGACGTGTCGCAGCAGGAGGCGCTGGTGGCCGGGCAGCGGGCGGTGATCCCGAACTTCCGCAACAACGTCGAGCAACAGCGCATCGGCCTCGGCCTGCTGACCGGCCTGCCGCCGGAGCGGCTGGACGTGAAGGGCGGCTCGCTGGAGAAGCTGCCGGTGCCGCTGGTGGCGCCAGGCCTGCCGAGCGAGCTGCTGGCCCGGCGCCCCGACGTCGCCAACGCCGAGGCACAGCTGCAGGCGGAGAACGCCAACATACGGGCGGCACGGGCGGCATTCTTCCCGTCGGTGCAGTTGACTGCGTCCGGCGGGCTGACTTCGGCTGCGCTCAGCACCATCACGGGGCCGGGAACGGTGGTGGCGCAGCTTGCCGCGAACCTCACCCAGACCATCTTTGACAACGAGCTGAAGCGCGGCCAGTTCAACCAGGCCAAGGGCCGTTATGACGAGTTGCTGGCCGGCTACCGCAGGGCGACGCTGCAAAGCTTTACCGATGTCGAGCAGGCGCTGACGGCGCTGCGCTTCACGACGGAACAGGAACGGCTGGAGCGTCAGGCCGTCGCCGTGGCGCAGCGTTCGGCGGACATCGCGCGGGCGCAGCTTGAAGCAGGGACCATAGACATCATCACGTCGCTCAATACGCAGACCACCCTGTATAACGACCTCGACTTGCTCACGCAGGTGCGGCTGACGCGGTTCCAGGCGCTGGTGAACCTTTACAAGGCGCTTGGCGGCGGCTGGTCCGGCGGCGCCCCGGCGGTCGAATCATGAAGCGCTTCGTGCTAATCCTGCTGCTGCTGGGCGCGGCCGGAGGTGGCGCCTATTACTGGTATGTCGTGCGGGAGCAGCCGGCGGCTGAAGCCGCCGTCGGCGGCACGCCGGCACGCGGCGGGAGCCGGCGGCGCGGCGCGTCGGACGGCACCCCCATCCCGGTGCTGACCGCCCGCAGCGAGCAGCGAGACGTGCCGGTCTGGCTGGATGGGCTGGGCACGGTGCAGGCGTTCAACCAGGTGCAGGTCCGCCCCTTCGTGGACGGGCCGCTGATCGAGGTCCGGTTCCAGGAGGGCCAAAACGTCAAGGCGGGTGACGTGCTGGCGCGGATAGACCCCCGGTCGTATCAGGCCAGCTTGGACGCCGCGACCGCCAAGAAGCAGCAGGACGAGGCCAACCTCGCCAACGCAAGGCTGGACGTCGGCCGCTACGCCAAGCTTGCCGCCGGGCAGTATAGCAGCGGGCAGCAGGTGGACACGGCCCGCGCCCAAGCCGCGCAGATGGAGGCGCAGGTGCGCGGCGACCAGGCGCAGATAGACACGGCGCGGACCAACCTGGGTTATACCACGATCACTGCGGCGATAGACGGCCGGGTCGGCATCCGCCAGGTGGATGCAGGGAACCTTGTGCGCGCAACGGACCTGTTGCCGCTCACGGTCCTGACTCAGTTGAAGCCGATCTCCGTCGTGTTCACCTTGCCGCAGCAGGCCCTGCCGGCCGTGGCCGCGGCGATGGAGGACGGGATGCCGGCGGTGCTGGCGCTGCGCCAGGGCGGCGACGCCGCGAACCCGCTGGACCGCGGCCAGCTTGCGGTGCTGGACAACCAGGTGGACCCGGCAACCGGCACCATCAAGCTGAAGGCCACGTTCCCCAACGACAAGCTGCTGCTCTGGCCCGGTGGGTTCGTGAATGTGCGCATGCTGGCCCAGACGCTGCGCGGGGTGACCACCGTGCCCACTGCCGCGGTGCAGCGGGGTCCGCGGGGGTCATACCTTTATGTCGTCAACGGGGCCGGTGAGGCGCAGCGGCGCCAGGTGAAGGTGGGCCATGAGGATGACAGCATCAGCGTCATTGCCGAGGGCGTGGTGGCGGGCGAACAGGTTGTCACCGACGGCGCCCAGCGCTTGACGGAGGGGGCAAAGGTCGCCGTGGCCGGGCCAGACGGCAACGCGCCGGACGCGATAACGCGGGAGCGCAACGCGCCGGGCACGGGCGGCAGTGGGCGGCGGCGCACGGCGGGCAACGGGTGAATATCTCCGCCCCCTTTATCGCGCGGCCCATTGCCACCTGGCTGCTCGCTGCGGCGGTGCTGCTGGGCGGGCTGATGGGCTACCGCGCGCTGCCGGTGTCGGCGCTGCCGACGGTGGACTTCCCGACTATCCAGGTCACGACGCAACTGCCCGGCGCCGGGCCGGACACGGTGGCGACGCTGATCACCGCGTCGCTGGAACGGCAGTTCGGCCAGATCACCGGCCTGCAGGTGATGACGAGCACCAGCAGCGAGGGTACCAGCCAGATCACCCTGCAGTTCAACCTGAACCGCAAGCTGGACAGCGCCGCGCAGGACGTCCAGGCGGCAATCAACGCGGCGTCCGGGACCCTGCCGACCACCCTGCCCTATCCGCCGATCTATGCGAAGGTGAACCCGGCGGATGCGCCGATCCTATCGCTGGCGCTGACCAGCGACACCATCACCATGGACCGCATCAGCGACGCTGCCGACACGCTGCTGCAGCCGAAGCTCAGCCAGATTGACGGGGTGGGCAAGGTGTCGGTCCAGGGGGGTCTGCGACCCGCGGTCCGCGTGCGGCTGGACCCGGCGCGGGTCGCCGCCTACGGCCTGTCGTTGGAGGACGTGCGGACCGCCGTCGCCGCAGCCAACGTGAACGGCGCCAAGGGCGGGTTCGACGGGCCGCGCCAGGCGTATGCCCTGGGCGCCAACGATCAGCTTATAACGCCGGATGCCTACCGGGACTTGGTGATCACCTATAAGAACAATGCTCCGGTGCGCCTGTCCGACGTGGGCAGCGTGATCGGCGGCGTCGAGAACAACCGGGTGGCCGGATGGTATAACGGCACGCCAGCCGTGGTGCTGGACATCCAGCGCCAGCCCGGCGCCAACATCGTCAGCACCGTCGCCGCTCTCAGGGAGGCGCTGCCGGCGTTGCAGAACTCCATGCCGGCGGGGATCACGATGACGGTCGTGACCGACCGGACCGAAACCATACGGGCCTCGGTCGCGGACGTGGAATATACCCTGGTGCTGTCCATCGTGCTGGTGGTGGGCGTGATCTTCCTGTTTTTGCGCAGCGCACGGGCGACGGTGATCCCCGCGGTGGCGCTGCCGCTGTCGCTGATCGGCACCTTCGGCGTCATGGCGCTGTGCGGCTACAGCCTGGACAACCTGTCGCTCATGGCGCTCACGGTTGCGACTGGCTTCGTCGTGGACGACGCCATCGTGATGATCGAGAACGTGGTCCGCTACATCGAGGATGGGGAGAAGCCTCTGGTTGCGGCCTACAAGGGCGCGGCGCAGATCGGCTTCACCATCGTGTCGCTGACGATCAGCTTGGTCGCGGTGTTCATCCCGCTGTTGTTCATGACCGGCGTGGTCGGCCGCTTGTTCAACGAGTTCGCGGTGGTGCTCAGCACGTCGGTCATCGTCTCGGCCATTGTTTCGCTGACGCTCACGCCCATGATGTGCGGCCGCTTCCTGCGCGCAAATGAGCGTCCGAGCTGGCTGACGGGATGGTTCGAGCGCGGGTTCCTGCTGACCACGCGGCTGTATCGCCGAACCCTGCGCACGGCGCTGCGGCATCAAGGCCTGGTGCTGCTGGTGGCGGTTGGCACGCTGTTCGGCACTGTTGCGCTGTATATCGTGACGCCGAAGGGGTTCCTGCCGCAGCAGGACACCGGCGTGATCGTCGCGGTCACGGAGGCGGCGCAAAGCGCGTCCATCCCGCGCATGGCGGCGCTGCAGACGGGCTTGGCGGAGGCGGCGCAGCGCGACCCGGCGGTAGCGGGCGTAGTGTCCTTCGTCGGCGCCGGCGCGATCAACGCCACGCCCAACACGGGGCGCATCACCATCACCCTCAAGCCACGCACCGAGCGCGATGCGGCGCCGGCGGTCATCGCGCGGCTGCAGCGTGCGATGGGCGGAACGCCGGGGATGTCGGTGTTCATGCAGCCGGTGCAGGACATCCAGATCGGCACCCGGATCAGCCGGACGCAGTTCCAGTATACGCTGATGGACACGGATGCTGACGAGCTGGCGCGATGGGCGCCGCGCTTGCAGGCGCGTTTGGCTGAGATGGCCGACCTGCAAGACGTGACCAGCGACCAGCAGACGGACGGACTTGCCACCCGGATTGAGGTGGACCGGGACGCCGCCATGCGCCTGGGGGTGTCCATGCAGGAGGTGCAGGACACGCTGTATGACGCCTTTGGGCAGCGGCAGATCAGCACGATCTTCAGCCAATCCAACCAGTATCGGGTGATCCTGGAGGCGAACGAGGATTGGCAGTCCGACCCGCACTCGCTGCTGCGGCTGCGTGTGCCGGGGACCGGCACGGCGCAGGTGCCGATGTCGGCCATCGCCACCATCAGCCGGGGCACGGCGCCGCTGGCCATCACGCATCAGAGCCAATTCCCGGCGATTACCCTGAGCTTCAACCTGGCGCCAGGCGCCAGCCTGAGCCATGCCGTCGCGGCGGTCGCCGAGGCGGAGCGGACGATGGGCCTGCCCTCCACCATCGTCGGCAGCTACTCCGGCGATGCGGCGGAGTTCCAGAGCAGCCTGGCATCCGAGCCTTATTTGATCCTGGCGGCGGTGGTCGTGATCTACATCGTACTGGGCGTGCTGTATGAGAGCACGATCCACCCGGTCACCATTCTGTCCACCCTGCCGTCGGCCGGCATCGGCGCGCTGCTGGCGTTGCTGTTGGCCGGGCAGGACTTGTCGCTGGTGGCGCTGGTCGGAATCGTGCTGCTGATGGGGATCGTGAAGAAGAACGCGATCATGATGATAGACTTTGCGCTGGAAGCGGAGCGGGACCGCGGGCTGTCGCCGTTGGACGCCATCACCGAGGCCTGCCTGCTGCGGTTCCGTCCGATCATGATGACGACGGCGGCGGCGCTGCTCGGCGCGCTGCCGCTGGTGCTGGAGCGCGGTACCGGGTCCGAGCTGCGGTATCCGCTGGGCCTGACGATTGTGGGCGGGCTGCTGCTGAGCCAGGTGCTGACGCTTTACACGACGCCGGTGATCTACCTGGCGTTCGAGCGGCTGCGGCTGCGCTTCGCAGCGCCGCGGCTGGCGGCGGCGGAGTGATGGGGGCGGGCTGCGTCCTGCTCCCTCTCCCTCCGGGAGAGGGTTGGGGTGAGGGAAAGGCCGCACGGACCATCGTTGCCGCTCTGAAGTCCGACCGTTCCAGTGCTGGCTGGCGTCCGTTCCTACCGCTTCCCTCACCCCGACCCTCTCCCGGAGGGAGAGGGAGTGGCGCAGCTCTGGCTCCAACTCGCGGCGTCGGCACGGCGCCACGATGAACATCTCCGCGCCGTTCATCCACCGGCCTGTCGCCACTTTCCTGCTGGCCGTCGGCCTGCTGCTCACCGGCTTGGTCGCCGTGCAGTTCCTGCCGGTCGCGCCGCTGCCCAGCGTGGACATCCCCACTATCGTGGTGTTCGCCGGCCGCCCCGGCGCCGACCCGGAGACGATGGCCGCCAGCATCTCCGCCCCGCTGGAGCGCCGCCTGGGCGAAATCCCAGGCGTCACTGAGATCACGAGCACCAGCAGCACCGGCAGCGCCAGCATCGTCGTGCAGTTCGATATAGACCGGCCTATCGAGGGCGCGGCGCATGACGTGCAGGCCGCCATCAACGCCGCCTATACCGACCTGCCCAGCGACCTGCCGACCCGGCCCTACTACCGCAAGTTCAACCCGGCCGAGGCGCCGATCCTGACGCTGTCGCTCACGTCCGACACGCTGAACCGCGCGCAGATGTTCGACGCCGCCGACACCATCCTGGCGCAGCGCCTGAGCCAGATCGAGGGCGTGAGCCAGGTGCAGGTGAATGGTGCCGAGAAGCCCGCAGTGCGGGTGCGCCTGCATCCAGCGGCGCTGCGGGCCACCGGGCTGAGCAGCCAGGACGTTTACACCGCCATACGCAGCGCCAACGTGAACGGCGCGACTGGCGGCTTCCAGGGGCCGCAGCGTGCGGAGACCATCCAGCTCAACGGCCAGATCACCCAGGCCGCAGACTACGCCTCCCTGGTGCTGAAAAGCGTGAACGGCGCGACGGTGCGGCTGGGCGACGTGGCCGAGGTGATGGACGGCGTGGCCAACACCAAGCTGGCGGCCTGGGAGGGCACCAAGCCCGCCATCCTGCTGACGATCACCAAGACCGCCGGCGCCAACATCATCGAAACCGTGGACCGCGTGCAGGCCGCCCTGCCGCAATTGCTGCAGTGGATACCCACCGGCATACAGGTGGACACCATCAGCGACCGCACGCTGACCATACGCGCGAGCGTCGCGGATGTGGAAGGCACGTTCCTCATCAGCGTAGTGCTGGTGCTGCTGGTGGTGGCGCTGTTCATGCGCCGGCTGGTGCCGACCTTGGCCGCGGCAGTGACGGTGCCGCTGAGCATCGCCGGCACCCTGGCGGCGATGTACTTGCTGGGGTTCACGCTCAACAACTTCTCGTTCATGGCGCTGACGATCTCGGTTGGCTTCGTCGTGGACGACGCCATCGTCATGATCGAGAACATCTTCCGCCATCAGGAACGCGGGCTGCCGCCGATGCAGGCGGCGCTGGTGGGGGCCCGGCAGATCGGCTTCACCGTCGTCAGCATCAGCGTTTCGCTGGTGGCGGTGTTCATCCCGATCCTGTTCATGGGCGGCATCCTTGGCAAGCTGCTGCACGAGTTCGCAGTGGTGATCGCCATCGCCATCGGCGTGTCGGCGGTGGTGTCGCTCACGCTCACGCCGATGATGTGCGGGCGGTTCATGGGGCCGCACCGGGCGCCAACGGGCCTATGGGGGCGCATTGACGGCGCGGTGGACCGGGCGCTGCTGCGGATGCAGTTGGCCTACACCGGCAGCCTCGACTGGGCGCTGCGCTGGGGCTGGCTGATGCTGGTGCTGACGGTTGGCATCTCCGTTGGGACTGTGAAGCTGTACGGTTACGTGCCCAAGGGCTTCCTGCCGATCCAGGACACCGGCCTCCTGCAAGGCAGCACCACGGCCAGCCCGGATATCAGCTTCGCCGCGATGACAGAACGGCAGCGGCGCGTGGTGGATGTGCTGCTGCAGGACCCGGCCATAGACAGCGTCGGCAGCACCATCGGCATCACCTCGGGCTGGTCCAGCATCAACCGCGGGCAGCTCACCATCTCGCTCAAGCCGCTGAGCGAGCGCGGCATCAACAGCGAGGCCGTGCTGGCCCGGCTGCGGCCGAAGCTGCAGCAGATGGCGGGGATCGAGACCTACTTGTTTTCCTCCCAGGACCTGCGTGCCGGCGGCCGGTCCGGCGGCACCCAGTTCCAGTTCGTCGTTCTGGACCAGGACCTGGCGGAGCTGCGGATCTGGACCACACGGCTGGAAGAGGCGTTGCGCCGGGCGCCGGGCATCACGGACGTGAACAGCGACCAGGACCGGCCGGGGCCGCAGGCCAATGTGGTGATTGACCGGGAACAAGCGGCACGGCTGGGCGTCAGCATAACCTCGATAGACAACGCGCTGAACAATGCCTACTCGCAACGCCAGGTCTCGATCATCTACACCCAGCGCAACCAGTATCGCGTCGTGCTGGAGACCGAGCCAGGCCTGCAGTTGGACCCGGTGCAACTGGACCGGCTGTGGGTGCCGGGCACCGGCGGCGCCCAGGTGCCGATCACCAGCGTCGTCCACATGGAGCGCAGCACGGCGCCGCTAGCGGTGCGCCACCAGGGCCAGTTCCCCTCCAGCAGCATCAGCTTCAACCTGATGCCCGGCACTACCCAGGGCGACGCCATCAACCTGGTGACGAAGACCGCGAGCAACCTGCGTCTGCCGGACAGCGTCCGCACGGAGTTCGCCGGCAACGCGCAGTTCCTGCAGAAGTCGCTGTCCACCCTGCCCTTCCTGCTGGTGGCCGCCATCGTCACGATCTACATCGTGCTCGGCATCCTGTATGAAAGCCTGCTGCACCCGCTGACGATCCTGTCCACCCTGCCCCCCGCCGGGCTGGGCGCGCTGTTGGCGATCCTGGTGACGGGGTCGGAGCTTGGGGTCTTGGCGATCATCGGCATCGTGCTGCTGATCGGTATCGTGAAGAAGAACGCGATCATGCTGATTGACTTTGCGTTGGAAGCGGAGCGGGAGCGCGGCCTGACGCCCCGTCAGGCCATCCTGGACGCCTGCGCCGAGCGGTTCCGTCCGATCATCATGACGACCCTGGCCGCATTGCTGGGCGCGGTGCCGCTAGCGCTAGCGACCGGCACGGGATCGGAGTACCGGCAGCCCCTAGGGATCGCGATCTGCGGCGGGCTGATCGTATCGCAGCTATTGACGCTCTACACGACGCCGGTGGTTTATCTGGCGCTGGAGCGGCTGGCCGGCATACGCACCCGGCGGCGCATCCGGGCGGAGCCGGTGCCGGCGGAGTAGCTACTCCGCCGCTTCCTGCATCGGCTCCTTTCGATCCTGCGCCTCGCCGGCCAGGGTGAGCGCCGTCGTAATCAGCGCGACATGGCTGAACGCCTGCGGGAAGTTGCCACTCATACGCTTGGCGCCGGGATCATACTCCTCGCTAAGCAGCCCCACGTCGTTGCAGAGGCTCAGAAGGCGCTCGAACAAGGCCTTCGCCTCGGCATGCCGGCCCTGCATGTGCCAGGCTGACGCCAGCCAGAAGCTGCACGCCAGGAAGGCACCTTCACCCTGCGGCAGCCCATCGCCGCCGTCCTCGGTCCGGTAACGCAGCACGAAGCCGTCCACCAGCAGGTCGCGCTCGATGGCCTGCACGGTGCCTTGCACCCGCGGGTTGTCATGCGGCAGGAAGCCGACGATAGGTATCAGCAACAGCGACGCATCCAGCGCCGGGTCGCCGAAGCTTTGGGTGAAGCTACCCAGCGTCTTGTCGTAGCCGTCCCGGCAGACCGTGGCGTGGATCTGGTCCCGTACCTGCCGCCAGCGGTCCAGCGGTGCTTCCAGCCCGTGCATCTTGGCGTCCTTGACGCCGCGGTCGAAGGCGACCCAAGCCATGACCTTGCTGAACGTGAAGTGCCTGCGGCCGCCGCGCGTTTCCCACAATCCCTCGTCCGGCTGCTGCCATATTTCCTCCAGATGCTCCAGCAACGCGCACTGCAGGGACCAGGATTGCGAATTGGTCAGCAGCTTGGCCGAGCGGGCCTGGTGCAGGGCGTCCATCACCTCGCCATACACGTCCAACTGCAGCTGCTTCGCAGCGGCATTGCCGACCCGCACCGGGGCAGCGCCCTGATAGCCCGGCAGCCAAGGAACTTCGGACTCCTCCAGCCGCCGTTCGCCGGCGATGCCGTACATGATCTGCACCTGGTCCGGGCTGCCGGCAATGCTGCGGTGCAGCCAGTCGGCCCAGGCCTTGGCCTCATCCGTATAGCCAGCCGCCATGAAGGCGAACAGGGTGATGGTGGCGTCGCGCAGCCAACAGAAACGGTAGTCCCAGTTCCGCACCCCGCCCAGCGACTCCGGCAGGGAGGTGGTGGGCGCGGCCACGATGCCGCCGGTGGGCGCGTAGGTCAGGCACTTCAGCGTCAGCAGCGAGCGAAGCACCACCTCCGCCCATGGCCCATGATAGGTGCAGCGTCCGGACCAGGTGGCCCAGTATTCCTCCGTCGCATACAGCGCGTCGTCGGCGTCCAGGCTGATGGGCGGCGGCAGGTGCGATGGGCCGTGCATCAGCACGAAGGGCACGCGGTCCCCTTCCCGCACGGTGAACTCGGCGACGGTCCGCAGGTCCCGCCCATGCAACTCGACCGGTGTCCGCAGCATGACCAGCTCCGGCCCGGCAATTGCGACGAAGCCGTTTCCGCCTTTCCGCCGCGTGACCCAGGGGACGGACATGCCGTAGTCAAAACGCAGCGCGAGGTCCAGCCGCATCGGCACGGTGCCGCGCCTTCCCTCCACGATGCGGACGAGGGAGCCGCACGACGCCTCTGGCACCATGAAATCTATCAAGGCGACCTCCCCGCCCTCGCACTCGAACAGGGTTTCCAGCACCAGGCTGCCGTTCCGGTAGCTGCGTTTGACGGATCGGGCGGCATCGGCCGGGGCAAGCTGGAAGCGGCCATGCTCCGGCCCGCCCAGGAGGGCGGCGAAGCAAGCGGCGCTGTCGAAGCGGGGCCAGCACAGCCAGTCTATGCTTCCATCGCGCCCGATCAGGGCCGCGGTGGCGCAGTCCCCGATCAGGGCGTAGTCCTCGATGCTGCTGGGTGGCAAGTTGCTCATCTTTGTCAGGACGCCGCAGCGGCGGAGGTGGTTGCACCGAGCTACTGCAGAAGCATGGCGCTGATCTACTCCGGCTGTTTCAGCGGTCGCAGGTTCCAGCGCCGGCCCGGGTCCGCGACACTGCGTCCGGTCTGCCGGCTGCAAGGTCGGCCGTAGGCGAAGGGGGCGTGAACGCGTCGGCTTCGCCGGCAGTGATGAAGGTTGGGATGCCAAGCAAACCTCTGGAAGTTTGCGCACAGATGGAAAGTTAAGCAGGCTTGCGCGGCCTGGCTCTGCCAACCTTCATGTGTGTAACAGGCCGCGCAAGCCTTGGCGTCCACGCTGAGCGCCACCACGAAAACCGCCGGGGCCAGCCTTCCATCGTGCGGGCGGCCATCGCCTTCAGCGGATCGTCCAGGGTCAGGTCAGCCACGGCGCATTCGGAGAGCTGAGCCAGTGCGGCAAGTAGAGAGAACGGCCGGTCGTTGCAGGCTGTGTGCTGCTATTGCCATATTGGTCATCCACGGGGCTGCCAAGCTTTCGCCAACCTTGACTTATTGCCGTTGTTTCCCGATATCCCGAACGTTGCGCGCCAAGAAGCGCGGGTGCTGTGCTATGGCGCCGAGCCAACCCACCTTGTATCGAGAAATACGTTTGACGGATATCACGACCGCCGCCGCGGACGGACATGTGCACGCCGACGATCAGAACGCTGGTCCGGCGCTTGAGGCCGTCGAGACTGGCGCGCTGCCGCTCGAAATCGCCGCGACTGTGCAGGACGAACCTGCGGCAGCCGAAGAGCATAGCCCGGAAGGTGCAGCATTGTCCGGCACTGACAATGTCAGCGACGCCGAGGCCGCATACAATGAGGAGGGTGACGCGGAGCCGAATGGCTTTGCCGACCTTGGACTGTCGCCTGAGATTTTTCGCGCTGTCGAGGACATGGGCTACCGTACGCCTACTCCGATCCAGGCGCAGGCGATCCCATCCGTGCTGATGGGGCGCGATGTGCTGGGCTGCGCCCAGACCGGAACCGGTAAGACTGCCTCGTTCGTGCTGCCGATGCTTGATATATTGTCCGGCAGCCGCGCCCGCGCCCGGATGCCGCGCAGCCTAATCCTGGAACCGACGCGCGAGCTGGCGCTGCAGGTCGCCGAGAACTTCGTCAAGTATGGCAAGTATCTCAAGCTGAATCACGCCCTGCTGATCGGCGGTGAAAGCCTGTCGGATCAGAAGGACGCCCTGATGAAGGGCGTAGACGTGCTGATCGCGACGCCGGGCCGGCTGATGGACCTGTTCGAGCGCGGCGGGCTGCTACTGACCGACACCAAGATCCTGGTCATAGACGAGGCCGACCGGATGCTTGACATGGGGTTCATTCCCGACGTCGAGAAGATTGTTGGTTTCCTGCCGCGTACCCGGCAGACCCTATTCTTCTCCGCCACGATGGCGCCGGAAATCCGGCGGCTGGCGGATGCGTTCCTGCAGAACCCGAGGGAAATCACCGTCAGCCGGCCGGCGAGCGTCGCGAGCACCATCGTTGCCGGGCTGACCGTGGTTGATGCGCTGGAAAAGCGGGAAGCGCTGCGTCGGCTGATCCGCAGCGAGGACGTGCAGAACGCGCTGATATTCTGCAACCGCAAGCGCGACGTTGACATCCTGTATAAGTCGCTGAAGCAGCATGGCTTCAGCGTCGGCGCGCTGCATGGCGACATGAGCCAGCCCGAGCGCTTTGCGACGCTGACGCGGTTCAAGGCGAACGAGATTAGGCTGCTGGTGTGCAGCGACGTGGCGGCACGAGGGTTGGACATCGGCGGATTGAGCCATGTGTTCAACTTCGATGTGCCGATCCACGCGGAGGATTACGTCCACCGGATCGGCCGCACCGGGCGTGCCGGAATGACCGGCCACGCCTTTACGCTCGCGACGCCGGATGACAAGGGCTTTGTGGACGCCATCGAAAAGTTGGTCGGCGCTCCGATCCCGCGCATGCAGGTCGAAGGCCTGGACCCCCTTGAGTTCGCCGAAGGCGACGGTCGCCGCCGTGGCCGCGGACGTGGCACGAAGGTGGCGCCCCGTGCGGTGAAGCCGATTGATGCGGTTGAGCCGTCCGGTGATGAGGTGCCTAAACCGAAGCCGCGCCGCAGCCGGGCCAAGAAGGCAGAAGTGCCTGCAGATGCACTGCCGGCGGAGCCGATGGCAGCCGTCGCTGCCGCGCCAGATGCCCCAGTGGAAGCTGCCTCGTCCGAACCGCGCCGCCAGGGCCGTGAGCCGCGCCGGTCTGAGGGCCGGCGGGACGAGCCGCGCCGGGACGATGCCCGCAGGCGCGAGGAGCCGCGGCGGGATGAGCCGCGCCGCGAAGAAGCGTTGCGTCCCGTGGACACCCGGCCGTGGAATGAGCGCCGCCCGCGTGACAACCGCCGTCGCGACGAGGACCTAGGACCTTCCGTGCTGGGATTTGGGGACGACGTGCCGGCGTTTATGCTGCTACGCTCCCGTGGCAAGCGCACGGCCCGGGCAGGGACCGCGGCCGAAGCCGAATAATTCAAAGGGGGACACCATGAACGTCGTCGCACCCATCCAGCAGCCCGAGGCTGCGGAGGCCAAGCTAACTGCGGACCGCCCAGCCGTTGCCCGCAAGATGGGACCGTTCAAGTGGGACGATGCCCTGTTGCTGGACGAGCAGCTCACGGAAGACGAGCGGGCGATGCGCGACGCGGCGCAGGCCTATTGCCAGGATCGCTTGATGACCCGCGTGCTGGAGGCGAACCGGCACGAGCGGTTTGATCGCTCCATCATGACCGAAATGGGTGAAATGGGATTTCTTGGCGCTACCCTGGACAGCCACGGCTGTGCCGGTGTCGGCTATGTCGCCTATGGCCTGATCGCCCGTGAGGTGGAGCGGGTGGATAGCGGCTACCGCAGCGCCTTCAGCGTGCAGTCATCGCTGGTGATGTATCCGATTTGGGCGTTCGGCTCGGAAGAGCAGAAGGACCGTTTCCTGCCCAAGCTGCGCAGCGGCGAGTTCGTCGGCTGCTTCGGCCTGACGGAGCCGGATGCCGGGTCCGACCCGGCCAGCATGAGAACCCGGGCCAAGGCGGTGGACGGCGGCTTTGTGCTGAACGGGTCCAAGACCTGGATCACTAACTCGCCCATCGCCGATGTGTTTGTGGTGTGGGCGAAGAACGATGCCGGCGACATCAAGGGTTATATTCTTGAGAAGGGCATGGCCGGGCTGACAGCGCCGAAAATCGAGGGCAAGTTTGCCCTGCGCGCCTCCATTACCGGCATGATCATGATGCAGGACGTGTTCGTGCCGGCGGCCAACGAGTTGCCGAACGTCAAGGGGCTGCGCGGGCCGTTTTCCTGCCTGAACAATGCGCGCTATGGCATCTCCTGGGGTGCCTTGGGTGCCGCCGAGTTCTGCTGGCACGCGGCGCGCTCCTACACTATGGACCGGCAGATGTTCGGCCGCCCGCTTGCCGCGACCCAGTTGATTCAGAAGAAGCTGGCCGACATGCAGACCGAGATCACGCTGGGCCTGCAGGGCGCGCTGCGCCTTGGCCGGCTGATGGAGGAGGGCCAGGCCGCCCCCGAGATGATCAGCTTGATGAAGCGCAACAACTGCGGCAAGGCGCTGGACATCGCCCGGGTCAGCCGGGACATGCACGGCGGCAACGGCATTGCCGACGAGTATCATGTGATCCGTCACGTGATGAACCTGGAAGCCGTGAACACCTACGAGGGCACGCACGACGTGCATGCGCTGATCCTTGGCCGCGCCCAGACCGGTCTTTCCGCCTTCGGAGGATAATCCGCCCGCGCCCATCCGCATCCAGCGCATGGGTGCGGACGGCGACGGCGTCAGCACTCTGCCAGGCGGCATATCGCTGTTCTTCCCCGATACGCTGCCCGGCGAACTGGTGCAGCCTGGCACCTTGTCCCGTCGTGGCGAGGGTTGGACCGGCGACAGCACCGTGCTGGAACCAGCGCTAGACCGTGTCGCCCCTCCCTGCCCCCATTTCGGCCCCTGCGGCGGCTGCACGCTGCAGCATTGGCGAGATGATAGCTATGCCGCCTGGAAGGTAGGACAGGTTGCGGATGTCCTGCGGCGCATGGGCGGCCCGGCACTTCCCATAGACATCGGCCGGACCCCGCCAGGCGCACGCCGCCGGATGGACCTGGCAATCCGCCGCAAGGGTCCGGACATATGCATCGGCCTGCACCGCCGCCGCTCCCGCGAGATCGTGGACATGCAGGCTTGCCCGGTGCTGCATCCCGCCCTGTTCGCGCTGATACAGGCAATGCGCCCCGTGCTGCGACGCCTACAGGGGTTGAAGCGGGACGGCTCGGCCGTCGTGAACCTGCTGGACAGCGGCCCGGACCTGCTGCTGCGGACGGATGCCGAGTTGACCTCGGGCGACCGGACGCTGCTAACGGCACTGGCCAATGCGCACGGCCTGCCCCGCATCAGTTGGGCGCCGGGGCTGGCCCGCGGCAGCCAAGGTGAGCCGGAGCCGGCATGCCTGCTGCGTCCCGCCACGACCGCCTTTTCCGGAGTGGACACCCCCATTCCGCCCGGCGCTTTCCTGCAAGCCTCCCGTGAGGGCGAGGACGCCATCGTCGCCGCCGTGCTGGCCGCCTTGCCTCCGCTGGCGGCCAAGGCGCGTATCCTGGAGCTGTTTGCCGGCTGCGGCAGCATCACCCATGCTCTGGCCACCCGCGCCCGGGTGCAGGCATATGAGGGCGACTTGGCGGCGTACACAGCGCTGCGCCGGGCGGCAAATCCGCGCGTGCTGGCCACTCAACGCGACCTGGCGCGGCAGCCGTTGCAGGCGGCGGAGCTGAAGGGCGCCGGCGCCGTCGTGCTGGACCCGCCGCATGGCGGCGCGCTGGCGCAGATGCCGGCGCTGGCCGCGAGCGGCATCCCTATCGTGTATGTCAGCTGCAACCCGGCGGCGCTTGCGCGGGACGGCCGGGTGCTGCTGCAAGCAGGCTATCAGGCCGTCTCCGTCGCGGCCGTGGACCAGTTCCTCTGGTCGGCCCGTGTAGAAAGCGTGGTCGGGTTCACGAAGGGGCGCTGATGGACTACCTCGACGCGACCGAGGCCGATCTGCCGGTGATCGTGCACATGCTGGCCGATGACCGCTTCGGCGCCGGGCGGGAGCGGGACGTGTCGCCGCTGCCAACATCCTACCTCGCCGGGTTCCGCGCCATGCAAGCCCAGGGCGGGCGGATCATCCTGGCCGTGCAGGACGGCGCGGTTGTCGGCTGCATGCAGCTCAACGTCATCCACGGCGTATCCCAACAGGGCCAAAGCCGCGCCCAAGTGGAGGGCGTGCGCGTGGACAGCGCAATGCGCGGCAAGGGGGTCGGCGCGGCGATGATGCGCCATGTCATGGTGGAAGCGCGCGCCGCTGGCTGCGCCGTGCTGCAACTGACCACGAACCGTGACCGGACGGAGGCGCAGGCGTTCTATGCCCGCCTCGGCTTCACCCACAGCCATGCCGGGATGAAGATCGCCCTTGAGCCGTAGCCACCCCGTTCACGTCCCGGCCGATCCAGCCCCGCTTGCCGGCACGCTGCTGCTGCCCGACGGCCCCGGACCGCATCCGGCCCTGATCATGCTGCCCGGGTCCGGGCCGGTGGACCGCGACGGCAACCTGCCCGGCCTGGCCAACAATGGCCTGCGCCTGCTGGCCGAAGGCTTGGCGGAGCGCGGCATCGCTACCCTTCGGGCGGACAAACGCGGTGTCGGCGCCAGCCACGCCGCCGCGCCCGATGAGGCGTCGCTGCGCCTGGACACCTATGTGGACGACACGGTCCACTGGATGCGTGCCCTCGGCGGCGATCCTGCCATTGCCCGGATCGGTCTGCTAGGACATAGCGAGGGCGCGGTGATCGCGACATTGGCGGCGCGGCAGGCAGCAGCGGACCGGCTGGTGCTCGTGGCCGGTGCCGGGTCGCCTGCTGGGCCGGCCATCCTGCGGCAACTCGCGGCTGCCGGCACTCTGCCCGAGCTTGTCGCTGCCGCGCGCGGCATCATCGCACGGCTGCTGCGCGGTGAGACCGTCACAGAGGTGCCGCCCGAGCTGGCCGGGCTGTTCCGCCCCAGCGTGCAGCCCTATCTTACGTCTTGGCTGCTGCGTGACCCGGCTGCGGAGTTGGCGCCGGTGCGGTGTCCCGTGCTGGTCGTTCAGGGTGCGGCTGACCTGCAGATACAGGTGTCGGACGCCCGGCTGCTTGCAGGGTCCCGGCCGGGCGCCGGGCTGCTGTTTGTGCCGGCCATGAACCACGTTTTGAAGGCGCCGGCCGGGGGCCGGGCGGCTAACTTGGCGGCCTATGCCGATCCGGACCTGCCATTGGCTGCGGGCTTGGTGGAGGGGATTGCGCGGTTCGTTCTGGGCTGACCGGCTGCCCCGGGCAGGACCGCGGCGGCGACGGGTCCAGGGCGAAGTGCATCAGGCACTCGCCATAGCGTTGCCCGAACGCGGCGGTAGCGCCCGCGCTGTGGCCGCTGAAGCCCTCGGGCCGGTCAATCAGCAGCAACGCCCCGAGGCGAGGCGCCGTGCCTTGCAGCAGCCCGGCCCGGCGGTCGGCATCGCCGATGAACGTGTCTTCGCTGAATTGCACGAATGCAACCCGGGTCCGGGTGTTGGGCACGCCGGCCAGGACAGCCCGCAGATCATCATACTGGGCCGTGAGGTTGGTGCTGCCGCCGGTTCCGTGCGCCGCGGGCGACACCGCGATCACCACATCCGCCAATCCCGGCGTGTCCAGCACTTGCAAGCTGTTCCACGCTCCACGCGACTGGCCCGCGGCGACGATGCTGCGGTAGCCAAGCCGGCGCATCTCCCGCAGCCCGTCATGCAGCCAGTCCGCGGCGCGGTCGCGGGCATCCGCCATCGGCTCCCGGTCGAAGCGGACCACGTCATAGCCGATGTTGTTCAATGGACGGATGAAGGATTGTGGCTGGATACCGCGGTTGTCCACTTCCGGGCCGCCGTAGCCATGCGCCCAAACGATGACGCCGCGAGCCGCCGCTGGGCCATGCCAGATAAAGCGGGCGTCGGGCACAAGAGCGTAATTCCAGGTTGTTACCAGTGGTCCCGGCTGCAATGCAGCGTGGGACTGCTGGCCCGGCCACACCACCTCCAAGTTTTCGGCATATAGGGCGCAGCCGGGAGCACCTTTTGCGGCGCATTGCTGCAACGCCCTCTCCCGGATCGCCTCAAGGCTGTCATGGATACCACCCGACACCCAGCCGGTCTTTCCGCCAGGTGCGACCGCGAAGGCGCGGGGCAGGTTGGTCCGCAGCCATGCCTCGTAATTGGTGCGGCCGGCGTCGTCGAGGCAGGGAACGGCACGGGCGTCAAGGACCGGCACAGGTGCGGCTAGGACCGGAAAGACGGCAAAGGCCAAGCCGCAGGTAAGTGCTTGAACCGTCCTACGCATCGCAGGTTCCTGGCTATGACCGGGATAGGATGCAGACAGAGTCCGCCCAGCACAAGGCCGGTACGATGACACGAGGCGTTAGAGCCTGCTTGAGCGGGCACCGGGTCGGTCCAGCGGTGCTTTTCCGCGCTGGGTGTGTCAAAACCTTGTCTCGATGCGAAGGCGTCGAAGCTACGGCCTTTCCTGCCTGGCACGAAGAATTCCTCGCTGGGCCTTAGCCGTTGCCCACTCAAACAGGCTTTTAGACGTGGAAACTTTCGCCGCAGCCGCAACGTCCCTTCTCGTTGGGGTTGCTGAAGGTAAAGCCACTGGTCAGGTTCTTGACCTCGTAATCCATGGCGCTGCCGATCAGGAACAGGCTGGCCTTGCGGTCCACCAGCACGGTCAGGCCGCGGTCTTTCACAACCTCGTCGCCCGGCCCGGCTTCCGGCACCCAGCTCATGTCATACGACAGGCCGGAGCAGCCCTTGGTGTTGACGCTGATGCGGAGCAACATTCCCTGCTGACCCTTGGCATATAGGGCCGACAAGCGTGCTGCGGCGGCATCAGTCAGTGTCATCAACTGCGGCAGCGCGCGGCGTGGGCGGGTGACGGTCTGGGTATCCACTTTAGTCTCCTTCCTTTCCCCCTCTCCCTTCGGGAGAGGGTCGGGGTGAGGGGGTCTTCGGGGCCGGAACGCGGATTATGCCGAGCCAGGCCGAGCCGCAAACGAGGGAGAGCGCGCTGTCCCTTTCCCTCACCCTAACCTTCTCCCGGAGGGAGAGGGAACAGGCGGCTCGTCAGAACATGTTAAGCGCGAGCCGGGCCTCTTCAGTCATCCGGCTGGGGTCCCACGGCGGATCCCAAACGGTGTCCACATGGCAGGACGATACGCCCGGCACTGCCATAACTGCATCCTGCACCTGAATCGGCAGTTCCTGCGCGCTCGGGCAGCCCGGCGCAGTCAGGGTCATCTCCACCTTGACCCCGTTCGCATCGTCCATCTCGACGGCATAGATCAAGCCCAATTCGTAGATGTTCACCGGGATTTCCGGGTCATACACCGTGGCGATGGCTGCGAGGATGGCATCTTCGGTCGGCTTGGCCATAACCTCGCCATCCGGCGTCCAAGTACTGACGTTGGCAGAGGCAACAGTCGGGGCGTCACTCATTAGTCGTCTCCTTGTCGCCGTCCAGCGCCGCCACAAGGGCGTGCCAGGGGAGTGTCACGCACTTCACACGCGACGGGAACTCGTGCACCGCAGACAGCGGGCGCAGCCGCTGCAACGCATCTTCGCACATTTCGCACAGGCCCGTCCGGGCCATCTCGGCCACTTGACCAGCCATTACCCGGATATGATGCGCCGGCTGGCCCTGCACCGCCTCGCACATCAGGTCTGCGCTGGCGATGGTGATCTCGCAGCCGCGCGCCTCGAATCCGGCCTCGGCCACGGCATCGCCCTCCCGCCGCACGAAGACCTGCACACGGTCGCCGCACATGGGATTGTCACCTTTAGCAGAGCCATCGAACGCTGCCGGGCGCTTGCCGTGATTCGGCGAGCGCCCATGGGCACGGATTTCGGCGCTGTACAGGTCCCGCAGATCGTCGAACACTAGGCGAAGAACTCCCGAACCCGGTGCAGCGTGTCGGCCAGCACGTCAATCTCGCCCAGGGTGGTGTAGATGCCGGTGCTGGCGCGGGCGCTGCTGTCCACGCCCAGGCGGCGCATCAGCGGCTCGGCACAGTGGTTGCCGGCACGCACCGCGACACCCTGGCGGTCCAGCAGGGTGGCGATGTCATGGGCGTGCGCGCCCTCCATCGTGAAGCTGAACACGCCGCCGCGGTCCTGCGCCGATCCTAGCACCCGAAGGCCTGGCACCTCGGACAGCCGGGCAAGGGCGTGGTCGGTCAACACAGCCTCGTGCGCCTGCATGGCGTCGAAGCCGATGCGCTCCACCCACTCGATGGCGGCACCCAGGCCAATGGCCTCGATAATAGGCGGGGTGCCGGCCTCGAACTTGTGCGGGACTTCGGCCCAGGTGCTGCGCTCGAACGATACCGAGGCGATCATGTCGCCGCCGCCCATGAACGGCGGCATACGCTCCAGCAGCTCGCGCCGCGCCCACAGCACGCCAAGGCCGGTCGGGCCGTACAGCTTGTGCGCGGTGAAAGTGTAGAAGTCGGCGCCGATGGCCTGCATATCCACCGCGCGGTGAACGACGGCCTGGCTGCCGTCGAACATCGCCAGCGCGCCGTACTGGTGGGCCAGCGCCGCGATGCGCGTGGCCGGAACGACGGTACCCAGCACATTGCTCATGTGGACGATTGAGACCAGGGCCACCTTGCGGTCCTGCAGCAGCGCCTCCAGCCCGGCCAAGTCCAACTCGCCGGCGTCGGTGATCGGCGCCACGCGCAGCTCGATCCCGTGGGCGTCCCGCAGCATCTGCCAGGGAACCAAGTTGGCGTGATGCTCCATCTCGGAAATGACGACGGCCTGGCCGGGCTGCATCATGCCGCGGCCATAGCTGTGGGCGACGAGGTTGATCGCCTCGGTCGTGTTCTTGGTAAACACGATTTCGTCCCGGCTGGGAGCATTCAGAAGCCGGGCCACGGAGTCCCGGGTGGACTCATAGGCGTCGGTCGTCCGTTCACTCATCCAGTGCAGGCCGCGGTGGACATTGGCGTATTGCGTTTCCATTGCCTGGACCATCGCGTCTATGACGAAGCGGGGCTTCTGCGCCGATGCGGCGCTGTCCAGGAATACCAACGGCTTGCCGCGGACCTCTTGGCTCAGAATCGGGAACTCGGCGCGGATGCGCTCGACATCGAAAGTCGTCTTGGAAAAGGCGTTCATGCTGGCCGGCGCTCCCACCACTGCTCAATCGCCCGCTCCAGCAAGGCGCGGGCGCCCTCGTGCTGGATGGGGTCCATCGCCTCGGACAGGAAGGAGCGCACCAGGATAGCGCGTGCTTCCGGCTCGGGGATGCCGCGGCTGCGCAAGTAGAAAAGCTGGTCGGTGTCCAGCTCGCCCACCGTCGCGCCGTGGCTGCACTTCACGTCGTCGGCGTAGATTTCCAACTGGGGCTTGCAGTTGATCTCGGCATGCGGCGACAGCAGCAACGCCTGATTCATCTGATAGCCATCAGTCTTCTGCGCCACCCGCGCGACCTCAATCCGTCCCTGGAACACGCCGCGCGAGTGGTCGGACAGCACGTTCTTGACCGTCTGCCGCGACGCGCAGCCCGGCGCATCGTGCGCAACGACTGTCGTAATGTCGCCATGCTGCTGCCCACCGAGCAACTGGGCGCCGTTCAGGTGCACGGCCCCGCCCTCTCCCAGCAGCCGGGTATGGATTTCCGTCCGCGCCAGCTTCGCGCCGAGCGTCAGCACGAAGGCGTCGTAAACGCCCCTCGCGCCGACTTCTGCAAAGGTGGTGTTGACGTGATAGGCCTCGGCGCTCTCCTGCTGCAGGCGCACATGGACCAGCAACGCATCCTCGGCCACCACGGCTTCGGTGACGGCGTTGTGCAGGTAAGCGCCCTCGCCACGCACGACCTCTATGACGGTCAGCTTGGCGCCGGACTCCAGATGGATGCTGTGACGCGGATGGAACGCAACGGGCCGATGCACGTCCACGGCGATGGACACCAACTCAATAGTGCCCGCATCCACCCCGGCGGCCACATGCAACTGCACACCATCCTCGGCCAGCATGGTGTTCAGCGCCACCATCGGCAACTCGAGCTTCGGCAGGCGGCCGAACGCCGGCTGATCGGCGAAGCTGGTCACCGTCACGCCATCGGGCAGGACGGACAGGCCGGGCTGGTAACGGCCGTCAACCAGGACCAGGCGTGGGCCGGGGATGCCCTCGCCCAGGTCCGGGCTGGACGACACCTCGTTCAGCGGCTCCTGGAACGCTGTTTCCGCCAGGCCGCGCAAGCTGGTATACCGCCAGGCCTCGCCCTTGGTGCCGGGTAGGCCATCTGTGCTGAAGCGCTCGGCGGCGGCGTCGCGCAGGGCGAGGTCGCCCGGCAGCCGCCCACGCAGGCCGTGGTAGCGCTGCAGGAACGCGTCTGCGCCGTTGCGGAGCGACTGGTTCATGCCGCACCCTTCATGCCAGCCGCCTCGCCGACGATCTCGCTATAGCCGTTCGCCTCAAGCTCGCGGGCCAGCTCAGGCCCGCCGGAGCGGATGATGCGCCCTGCGGACAGCACGTGGACGCGGTCCGGCACCAGGTGATCCAGCAGGCGCTGGTGATGGGTGATGACCAGCGCCGAGAACTCCGGGGAGCGCAGGGCATTCACGCCGTTCGCCACGATCTTCAGCGCATCAATGTCCAGCCCGCTGTCCGTCTCGTCCAGGATGGCGAGCTTGGGGCGCAGAATGGCCATTTGCAGCACCTCGTTGCGCTTCTTCTCGCCGCCGCTAAAGCCGACGTTGACGTTGCGCTTGAGCATATCGTCCGGCATCCCGAGCCGCTTGCTTTCGGCCCGGGCCAGGCGGAGGAAGCTGACCGCATCCAGCTCGTCCTCACCGCGGGCGCGGCGGATCGCATTCAGCGCGGTGCGCAGGAAGTTGGCATTGTTGACGCCGGGCAACTCGATCGGCGCCTGGAATGCCAGGAACAGACCGGCGGCGGCGCGCGCCTCCGGCTCCATCTCCAGCAGGTCCTGCCCCTCGAAGGTGGCAGTGCCGCCGGTGACCTCGTAGCCCTCATGGCCCGACAGCACGTAGCCGAGCGTGCTCTTACCCGAACCGTTCGGCCCCATGATGGCGTGGACCTGCCCGGCGGGCACGTCCAGGGTGATGCCGCGCAGGATCTCCTTCTCCTCAATCCGCGCAGCCAGGTTTTGGATGGACAGCATCAGCCGACAGACCCCTCAAGCGACACGGCGAGCAGCTTCTGCGCCTCGACCGCGAATTCCATGGGCAGCTCCTTCAAGACGTCCTTGCAGAAGCCGTTGACGATCAGGCCCACCGCGTCCTCCTCCGACAGGCCGCGGCTGCGGCAATAGAAGAGCTGGTCTTCGGCGATCTTGGAGGTGGTCGCCTCGTGCTCGACCTTGGCGGTGGGATTGCGGCTTTCGATGTAGGGCACGGTATGCGCCCCGCACTGGTCGCCGATCAGCAGGCTGTCGCACTGGGTAAAGTTACGCGCGCCGGATGCCCGCGGCAGGATACGGACCAGGCCGCGGTAGGTGTTGTCCGACCGGCCCGCGCTGATGCCCTTGGAGACAATGGTGCTGCGGGTGTTCTTGCCGATGTGGATCATCTTGGTGCCGGTATCCGCCTGCTGGCGGTTGTTGGTCACGGCGACCGAGTAGAACTCACCCACGCTACCCTCACCCTGCAGGATGCAGGACGGATACTTCCAAGTAATGGCCGAGCCAGTCTCGACCTGGGTCCAGCTCACCTTGCTGCGGGCGCCGCGGCAGGCCGCGCGCTTGGTGACGAAGTTGTAGATGCCGCCCTTGCCCTCGGCGTCTCCGGGGAACCAGTTCTGCACCGTGCTATACTTGATCTGTGCGTCGTCCATCGCAACCAACTCGACCACGGCGGCGTGCAGCTGGTTGTCGTCCCGCTGCGGCGCGGTGCAGCCTTCGAGGTAGCTGACGTAGGCGCCCTCGTCGGCGATGATCAGCGTCCGCTCGAACTGCCCGGTGTTCTTGGCATTGATGCGGAAGTACGTTGACAGCTCCATCGGGCAGCGTACGCCCTTGGGGATGTAAACGAAGCTGCCATCGGTAAACACGGCGCAGTTCAGCGCGGCGTAGTAGTTGTCCGACACCGGCACGACGGTGCCGAGATACTTGCGGACGAGGTCGGGATGCTCGCGCACGGCCTCGCTAATCGGGCAGAAGATCACGCCGGACTTGGACAGGGTATCGCGGAAGGTGGTGGCGACGGAGACGCTGTCGAACACGGCGTCCACGGCGATGTTCGGGTTGCCGTTGCCGGGGTTGGCCGCGCCCTCGCCAGCGCCCTCGACCCCCGCCAGGATCGCACGCTCCTTCAGCGGGATGCCCAGCTTCTCGTACATGCGGAGAAGCTCAGGGTCCACGTCGGCCAGCGACTTCGGCGCCGGACGCTTCGGGGCGGCATAATAGTGGATGTCCTGGAAGTCTATCTTGGGGTAGCCGACCTTGGCCCAGCTCGGCTCCTCCATCGCCTGCCAGGCGGCGAAGGCGTTCAGGCGCCATTCCAGCAGCCACTCCGGCTCCTCTTTCTTGGCGGAGATCATGCGGATGGTGTCGGTGGTCAGACCCTTGGGGGCGATCTCCATCTCGATGTCGGTCTCGAAGCCCCACTTGTAGCCGGACTGCGTGATGGACTCGACGGTATCGAGGGTTTCGGTGACTGCAGGCATCGGTATGGACCTATTCGGCAGGAGAGATGGACAGGGCGGGCGCCGGAACGGCGCGGGCACGGGGCGTGACAGCGGCCATGTCGGCGAGAGTGATCGCGGACAAGGCCTCGCGGATGGCGATGTTGACCAGGTCCCAGCGCCCACGGACGGGGCACGTGCATTCGGCGTCGCAGCCGACGCTGGAACCTTCGACGCAGGCAGTCAGCGCGATGGGACCGTCTATGGCGGTCACGACCGCGGCAACGGACACATGTGACAGCGGCTGCGCCAAGCGATAGCCGCCACGGGCACCGCGCTGGCTGATGACAAGACCGGACGTGGCCAGCGCCTTGAGCACCTTCGCCACCGTCGGCTCGGGGATTCCAATGGCGGCAGCGATGCCGGGGCTGGTCTGGCACGGAGCGTCATGGGACAGCCGGACCAGCACGACGACGGCGTAATCCGCTAATTTCGACAAGCGCAACATGATCGGACCCGTAAGCGGACCTGAATGGTCCTGATTGACCTCAAATGAGGAAGACGGGTGGGTTCGTCAAGGCTGCATTGGCATCTGGATCACCCTCCGGCGGTGATGATCCCTGAATAAACGACTGGGCCGGTCGGCTGGCCGGTGGGGGACCCGCCGGACGGCTCTTGGCTGACGAGGAGTTGGATGCCGGGCCGAGCCGGGGCAAGCAGGCGGGCAGGCCCGGCTTCGGGCAGGACTCCCAGGCTGACCGGCGCCGCAGCCCCCGGGGCGAGCGCCCACAGTTCCAGTGCCCGGCCCGGGGTGGTCAGCAGGGGCACGGGGGCGACGATGACTGCGTTGCCATCGGCGTCAACGCGGACGAGGAAGGTGGCGCCGGAGGTCCCGATTGGAGAGAGTGCCGCCAGCAGGACCGGGGCCGCCGCGGGCGGTGGACGCAGCAGCAGGGCGGCGAACGCGGCGGCTGCCAGGGTTGCCGTGAAGGCCAGGCCGCGCCACAGCCGCAGGCTGGCCCATATCCGACCTGCGGGCGTGTGACTGCGTTGGCGCCGGCTTTGCACGCTCTCGATCCCCGTGGCCAAGGCGAGGCGGCGCCATAGCTGCCGCGGCGGTGCCACAGGCGACACTATGTCTGCGAGGAGTCCGAGCCTGACCTCCCACGCCGATATGCCGGCGGCAAAGGCCGAGTCGGCAAGCGCCAGCGCTTCGACCGCGCGGGCCTGGTCCGGCCGCAAGACGCCCAGCACGTACTCGGCGGCGTCGAGATCGGGGTCGTCCACGGGATCAGCCTCCTGGCCGCCGATGCCGCTCATGCGGGGACACCTTCCAGACTGGTGCCGGCCTGGGCGCGACGCGCAAGCGCCATAGCGGCCTTGTCGTCGGAGGGGGGCGGCATCGCATCCATCCCAGGGAGCTTCCGTTATCGGCTTGGGTCGGCACGGTGCGCCGGACCGGGTGCTCCGGCCCGGCGCATCGGTG
>JAABUK010001376.1_pt1 | contig 46521 bp, 40 predicted proteins | sample 5559141 | NCBI WGS metagenome assembly JAABUK01 (sample SAMN10711869, study PRJNA513367) | rock metagenome | isolation source: Antarctica rocks | place: Antarctica: Victoria Land, Pudding Butte nord | collected 2016-01-03 | reverse complement strand
GCGTCCGCTACCGCGCGCTCGACGACCCGTCGGCCACGTCGCCGATCATCATGAGCCAGCGCCTCCACGACCGCTCGCCGGAGCTTGCGGTCATCCTCGAGGTCATCAAGGCGGTGTATTGCCGGGAGGGTCTGGTGTTCGGCGCGTAGGTTTTGGACTGAGAACGCGGATACCGCTTTAGATCCCGCTGAACCAGTTGAAGCCCTGATCTTCCCAGTACCCGCCCCGGTACTCGTTGGTGACCTCGATGGCGGTGATCCATTTCGGGTTCTTGAAGCCGAGAGCTTGGTGCTGGTCCGCAGCCGCAAGGGATAGCCGAAGGGGTCGGCCACGTCCTCGCGCGCATACTTGGTCGCCAGCAAGGTTTGCGGGTGGAGTGCGGTGGCCATATCGATGCTGCTGCCGTAGTCGTCGGCTGTCTTGAACGACACGTACTTGGCCCGCAGGTCCGCGCCCACCCGTTCCAGGAACGCGCGCATCGGCACGCCCGACCATTGGCCGATGTAGTCCCAGCCTTCCACGCACACGTGGCGGACGATGATCTCGGCTTGCGGCATGGCCGCGATATCGGCCCGCGTCCAGGCCCGCTTGTCCGCAACCAGCCCGGCCAGTTCCAGCCGCCACGCGTTGCCGTCCACGGGCCGCAACATCTCGATGTCGAAATAGGCGTTGAAGCGGGGCGGCTTGAGCACGTCCGCCTCCGAATAGGTGGGCGCGAGCTTGTTCGGGTCGAACAGCAACGCCTGCACCCGGTCGTTGAAGCCCGACACCGACCGCAGCGCGGCCTGGACGGCGGCGTTGTCTTCCAGGTTGCAGCCGGTCAGCATGGTGAGGGCTCCCAGGGACAGGCCGCCGCGCAGCACGCCGCGCCGCTGCAAGGCGCGGATCAGGGGCTGGTGGTTGTCGAGGATGGCCGGGTCGGGCACGCGGGCGGGACGGAAGGGGGACTTCATGGGCGTGCTCCGGTCGCTTGGGTATTGCGGGCGGGCGGGCGTGGGGGGAGCCGGGGGCCGCCGGTCAGCATGGCCCACAGGGTTTGCGGCACCAGCAGGGAGAGCGCGACATGGACCACGAGGAAGCCCACGATGACCGACATGCCCCCGAAATGGATCAGCCGTGCGGCCTGGAAGCCGCCCAGCAGCGCCGTCAGGCCGGAGAACTGCACCGGCTTCCAGATCGCCAGGCCGGTGACGACCTGCGACATGCCGGCAAGGATGACCACCACGTACAATATCTTCTGCACCGCGTTGTAGGTCGTGAGGTCGCTATGGTCGATGTGGAAGCGGAGCGTGTCGCGCACCGTCTGCAGCACGTCCGCGAGGCGGATCGGCAGCAGGCGTTCGCGCAGGCGGCCGGTGACGATGCCGTAGATCAAGTAGGCGGCGCCGTTCAGCGCCAGCAGCCACATGCCGGCGAAGTGCCACAGCAGGCTCTGCGCGGCCCAGCTTCCCAGCTTGATCGCCTTGGGGAAATGCAGCCCGCCGAAGATGACGCTGTCGTTGTAGATGCCCCAGCCCGAGCCGATCATCACCAGCATGGCCACCGCATTGGTCCAGTGCATGACCCGGACGGGAAGCGGGTGCAGGCGGCGGCCAGGGGCCGGGGCGTCGGCCGGGGCGGCGGGCGGGTTGGCAGGGGTCGCGCCCAAGGTGGCCTCGCATGCTCTGGTGAGGAGGCCGGTGTAGCACGAGGCCTGCAACGGCCATGCTGAAATCTGGTTATCGACTTCATGCCGCCCGGACATGCCGCGCTGCGCTAGCCTGTTCCTGCACACCTTGAGGCCCTGATCGATGCCGCTGCGCCGCATCCTCGCCGTCGCTTTCCTGTTCGCCTGCGTGCCGGCCATGGCGCAGCAGCCTGGGGCGCAGCAGCCTGGGGCGCAGCAGCCTGGCGCGCCCATGCCGACCCCGGCCGCGCGCGCGGCCGGGCGCTTCCCGCAGCCGGTGCGGGTGGGCGACCTGATCGGCCGGCAGGTGCTGCGCCCGGTCGAACGGCAGGACGTGCTGGGCCGCGTGGCCGGCGCGGTGCGCGGGCCGGACGGGGCCGTGCTGGTGGTCGTCAGCCTCGGCGGCGTGCTTGGCCTCGGCACCCGGCCGGTTGCGGTGCCGGTCGAGGCCACCGTCCTGCTGGGCGAGTACCTGGCGGTCATGGACCTCACGCCCGAGCAGCTCAGGGCGCTGCCGACCTTCGATGGCGCGGGCGATGGCGCGGGAACCCGGCCGCTGCCGCCGGACGAAAGCATCCGCGTGGGCCTGACCCGGCCGTTCCATTGAAGGGCGGGTCAGGCCCACGCGAGCGCCTCGATTGGGGACGGGGACGGGGACGGGGACGATCGTGCTGAACGGGTTCCTGGCGTCGTTGCGGCGATCGCGCGAGACGGCCGAGGTCAGGGCCGCCTACGACGAGTTCCTGCAACGTCTGGACGCCGGGCAGGTCGCTGCCGAGGCGTGCAAGCCCGGCGACCCGATGCCCGGCTTCCTGCTGCCAAATGCCGAGGGGCGTCTGGTCGAGTCCGGCGAGCTGCTCGCCAGGGGCCCGCTGGTCGTCACCTTCTTCCGTGGCGGCTGGTGCCCGTACTGCTCGGCCACCCTGGAGGCGCTCGAGGCGGTGCTGCCGGAGCTGTCGCGCCAGGGCGGCACGCTGGTCGCAATGACGCCGGAGACCGGCGGCCGGGCGCTCGCTATGAAGCACAACCGCGGCCTGCGCTACGAGGTGCTGGTGGACGTGGACCTGGCCATCGCCATGGCGTTCGGCATCGTGTTCCGGACGCCGCCGCTCTATGCCGAGCTGTTGCGGCGCCGCGGCGTGGACCTGGCCGAGCGGAGCGGCGACCCGGCCTGGCTGCTGCCGGTACCGGCGGCGTTCCTCGTCGGCCAGGACGGGGTCGTGCTGCGCTCTTGGGTCAACGTGGACTTCACGCAGCGCGCGGAGCCGACCGAGATCCTGGACGCGCTGCGCGGCCTGCACGGCCGCCGCAACTGAAGCGCGAGCCTGCGAGCCCGCGGGGGAGCGTCGTCGGCCTGTTTCAGTCTGGGGCCGATCCCTGTCCCTGTCCCTGTCCCTGTCCCTGTCCCTGTCCCTGCCACGCCCGCGCGCGGGCAAGCTTGATGAAGGCGTCCGCGGCGCTGGTGAAGGGGCGGCCGGCGACCGCCACCAGGAGGACGTCGTGCGCGGACTGCCCGGCGACGGGCCGCCGGCGCAAGCCTTCGGGCAGTGCCGCGTGTTCGGTCGAAAGGCCGAGCCCGAGGCCTGCGCGGACAAGGTCCGCCATGCGCGCGACCGTATCGGCCTTGTGGCGCAGCACCGGACGGACACCGGCGTCGTCCAGCCGCTGCGCGAGCAGGCGGGCCATGGCGCAATCGGGCGCGCGGCAGATCACGGCCTCGCCGCAGAGGACGGCGGGCGCGATAGGATCGGCCGTGGCCAGCGCATGGCCGGATGGCATCAGCAGCACCAGCCGGTCGGTGAACAACGCCCAGCGGTTCAGGCGGTCGGGCAGTGCCGTGGTCCCGGTCACGACCGCGGCGTCGAGCGTGCCGTGCAGTAGCGCCTCGAACAGGCCGGCGCAGCCGGCCTCCGTCAGGGACAGCTCGAAGCCCGGCAGCCGCCTGGCGAGTTCCGTGAACAGCGGCGCGAAGGGCGGAGTCGGTGCATCCGGTGCGAAGCCCAGCCGCAGCGGCGCTGCCGTCTGCGATTTCAGCCCGGCCGCGTGCTCTTTGGCGCGCTCGGCCGCCGCGTGCGTCTGCTCCAGCAACGGCAGCATCGCCTCGCCGAGCGCGGTCAACTGCGTCAGCGCGCGCTCGCGCAGCAGCAAGGGGCCGCCCAGTTCGTCCTCGAGCCGCTGGATGCTCTTGGTCAGTGCGGGCTGGGTGACGTTGCAGGCCTCCGCCGCACGCGTGAAGTTGAGCGTTCGTGCCAGCGCCAGGAAGTAGCGGATCTGCGTCAGGTCCATCGGGCCTGGCCTAACACCGGCCGCCCGGCAGCCGCGGCGCGTCCACGATCATCGACGGCTGCACGCGGCGGCCGATGTCGAGGTCGATCATGCGGTCAAGCCCATGGCAGCCACCCCCAAGCGTACGTGTTCGCACGCACCAGGTAGCCTGTCCAAGTCGGTCTGTGCATCGCCTTTATAACCGGGAGGCATTGTCTTGCGCGCGGATGGTCAGCCCAGCGCGGCCTCCATCGCCGCCAGGCCGGCGGGGACGCCCGCGTGCCCGAAGCCGATCCGGAAGCGGTTCGCGGGCAGCGTCAGGAGGTCCGAGCGGAACACGCTCGCCGGCAGCAGCAGCACGCCCGCCTGCTCCGCCATGCGGAGGACGAAGCGCTCGACGCCTTCGGCGCCCCCGTATCGCACGTAGCCGACCACGCCGCCGTCCGGCACGGTCCAGCCGAACAGCCCGGGGTGCCGCGCCAGCATCGCCTGCAGCAGCAGCAAGTTGGCATCGGCCAGCGCCCGGTTGCGTCCGGTGATCGCCGCGGTGGCCTTGAGCGCGATGCTGGCCAGCACCTCGCTGGGTCCGGCGCTGCACACGGACAGGTATTGCCGGAATGCCGCGATGCGCCGGGTCAGCGCGCGGTCCCGGCAGGCAACCCAGCCGATCCGCAAGCCGGGCAGGCCGTATGCCTTGGAGAGCACGCCGATGGACACGCCCCGCTCATAGGCCTCGGCCGCCGGCGGCAGGCGCCGGGCCGGGTCGCGCTCGGTCAGGCGGTAGACCTCGTCGCTCACCAGCCAGGCGCCGTGGCGGCGGCAGAGCGCCACCAGGGCCTGGTAGCGGTCGGGCTCCAGCAGCTTGCCGGTAGGGTTGTTCGGGAAGCTGATGCACACCGCGCAGGTGTTGGGCCGCATTGCCGCCGCGACCGCGTCGATATCCAACGACCAGCCGTCGTCCCCGTCCAGCGCCACACCCGTCACGCTGGCCAGGCCCATCGCCAGCGTTTCCACGGACTGGTAGCCCGGCACGACGACCACGGCGTGGCTGCCGGGCTGCAGTAAGGCGTGCAGCACGGCATACAGCCCTTCCTGGGCGCCCGCGAAACACACCAGCCCCTCCGGGCCGATGCCGGCATAGCGCCCGGCGATGGTGTCGCGCAGCCAAGGTGCCCCGAGCGGATCGGTGTAGGAGAGGCGCAGCCCGTGCCACCGTGCGGCGTCCTCGGCGTCGGCGAGCGCGAGGAGTTCCGCGACGGCCATCGTTTCGCACTCGGAGGCGCTCAGGTGGTGGGTTGTGCGGCCGTACAGGCGGGCCAGCGCGGCGGAGAGCGCCAGGTCCCGCCCTGGCAGGCTGGCGTGGCGGGTCACGGTCTCGACATGATGGTGGGGGTGGGCGGGGGCGGTGGGGGCATTCATGGCTCCTCGGGGGCGGCGGCTTTGGCGGCGTTCGGCGCGGGCCGTGGATCATGAAACGGCATGGCGCATGGCTTGGGTGCCGGTGCCGCCCGATATCGCCCGGCAATGCGGCGACACTACGGCTAGCGGGCACAGCCGGCGCCGGACGACGGCAAGCATTCAGCCTGGGCTTCGATCCCGTCCGCTGCAACCGTTGGCGTGGGCATGATTTCGATGCCGGACAGCAAGGTGGCTATCGAAGGCCGCAGCACCTACACCGCGCGCCGCCCGCGCAGCGCCGCGGTCAGCGTGCCGTCGTCCAGCACGTCCAGCGCGCCGCCAAACGGCACGCCCTGGCCCACGCGGGTGATGCGCAACGCGGGCGCGGCCCGCCGCAGGCGCTCCATCAGCCAGTGCGCGGTGGTCGCGCCGTCCACCGTGGCGCCGAGCGCCAGGATCACCTCCGACAGCGTCGCCGCTTGCGCCAGCAGCGGCGCGGTGTTCAGGTCCTCCGGCCCGGTGCCGCCGAGCGCCGACAGGGTGCCGCCCAGCACATGGTAGCGCCCGCGATGCACGCCTGCCCGTTCCAGCGCCCACAGGTCGCCCACGCCTTCGATGACGCAGACCAGGCCGGGGTCGCGCTGCGGATCGGTGCAGATGCCACAGGGGTCGCGGCTGTCGAGGTTGCCGCAGAGCCGGCAGGCGCGCACGGCGCGGGCCGCCTCGGCCAGGGCGGCCGCGAGCGGCAGCATGCGCGCTTCCGGCTGCTGCAGCATGCGCAACGCCGCCCGGCGCGCGCTGCGCGGACCCAAGCCCGGCAGGCGCGCGAGCAGGCCGATCAGGCGTTCGACTTCGGGGCCGCCCACGAGCGGTTAGAACGGCAGCTTCATTCCGCCGGGCAGCTCGAGGCCCCCGGTCGCCTGCTGCATTTCGTCGGCCATAATGGCTTCCAGCTTGCGTTTTGCGTCGGTGTGGGCGGCGACGATCAGGTCCTGCAGCATCTCAAGTTCGGCCGGGTCGGCCAGCTTGGGGTCGATGGCCAGGCGCTTCATCTCGCCCTTGCCGGACAGCACGACGCGCACCATCCCGGCCCCGGACGCGCCCTCGATCTCGAGCGCCTCCAGCTTGGCTTGCATCTCCTGCATCTTGGCCTGCATCTGGCTGGCCTGCTTCATCAGGCCGGCGAGGTTCTTCAAGGGTCATCCTCCGATTCGTTGGAAAGCTCGGGTTCGGCGAGCAGGCCGTAGGCGTCCACCCGGCTGTCGGTCACGCGGTCGATGGTGGCGCCGGGAAAGGCGTCCAGGATCGCGCGGACCAGCGGGTGTTCGGCGGCGGCGCTGCGCCGGGCGGTGTCGGCGGCGAGGCCCTGCTCGGCCAGGGTGGGCTCGCCAGGCTGTTGCGAGAGGGCGATGGTCCAGCGGGTGCCGGTGGCCTCCAGCAGCAGCCGCGCCAGGGTGGGCGCCAGGTCGCGCGGGGCGCCGGGCTCCGGGCGCAGCTCGATCACCGGCGGCGCGAAGCGCACGAGATGGACGGCGTGCAGCAGGTGGCCGTGCAGCAGCGCCTCGCGCTGTCCGGCGACCAGCATGGCCACGTCGCGAAAGCTGTTGAGCTGCGGGGCCGCCTCGGGGTTCGCCTCAGGTGTGGATTGGGGTGCGGATTGCGCCATCGGCGCGCCGTTGGCGACGGCGCGGCCGCCGCCATCGAAGGACGGCGCGCCCGCTTGGGTGAGGGTCGGCGCGCCCGCTTGGGTTAGGCGGCGCACCAGCTCGCCCGGCGGCGGCAGGTCGGCGGCGAAGCAGATGCGGATCAGCACCATCTCGGCCGCCGCGCGCCGGTCGCCGGCCTGCTCCACCTCCTGGGTGCCCTTCAGCAGCATCTGCCACAGCCGGCCGAGCACGGGGATGCTCAGCCGTTCCGCCAGCGCCGCGCCGCGCACGCGTTCCATCTCCGGCAGGTCGGCGCCGTCCTGCAGGCTGGGCACGGCCTTCAGCCGGGTCAGCGTATGGGTCAGCTCCAGCAGGTCGCCGAGCAGCATGCCGAGATCGCCGCCCCGCTCATGCGCGCGGTCGGTGATCGCCAGCGCGGCGGCGGCCTGCCCGGCCAGCACCGCGTCCATCAGGTCGAACACCGCCGTGCGCGCGGCCAGGCCCAGCATGTCGGCCACCGCCTCGGCCGCGATCGGCGCGCCGCTGCCGCCCTCCTGCGCGATCGCCTGGTCCAGCAGGGACAGCCCGTCCCGCACCGAGCCGTCCGCCGCGCGCGCGATCAGGTCCAGCGCCTCGGGCGCGGCCGCCACGCTTTCGCGCCCGGCGATGCGGCCGAACAGCCTGGTCAGCTCCGCCACCGAGACCCGGCGCAGGTCGAACCGCTGGCAGCGGGACAGCACGGTGACGGGCACCTTGCGGATCTCGGTGGTCGCGAAGATGAACTTCACATGCGGCGGCGGCTCCTCCAGCGTCTTGAGCAGCGCGTTGAAGGCGTTGCGGGACAGCATGTGCACTTCGTCGATGATGAACACCTTGCTGCGCGCCTGCAGCGGGCGGTAGCGCGTGGCGTCGATCACGTCGCGCACGTCGTCCACGCCGGTGTTGCTGGCGGCGTCCATCTCGATCACGTCGGGGTGGCGGTCGGCCAGGATCGCCACGCAGTTGGCGCAGACGCCGCAGGGGTCGGCGGTGGGGCCGCTGGTGCCGTCCGGCCCCACGCAGTTCAGCGCGCGGGCGATGATGCGGGCGGTGGTGGTCTTGCCCACGCCGCGGACGCCGGTCAGCATCCAGGCATGCGCGATGCGGCCCTGCGCGAAGGCATTGCGCAGGATGCGGACCATCGCCTCCTGGCCGATCAGGTCGTCGAAGGTGGCCGGACGGTATTTGCGCGCCAGCACGCGGTAGGGGGCGGCCGGTGCCGCGATGGGTGCCGCGATGGGTGCCGCAGCGGGCGCGTCGCCGAACAGGCCGGGGCCTGCGGGGGGATCGGGCAGCATGTCGTCCAGCAACCCAGACATCGGTGGCGCCGGTCCTCCGGGGGTGAGGGTGGGGGTGGGAGGCCGAACGAACGACCCGAGCATGAACTCGTTGCGGCTGCTTCCTTCCGGACCTGACCGGGTTGGCGAGGCGCCCGTCCGCCGCCGACCTCCCAGGCCGATCTTAGCACGTCCGGCGGGGGAGGGCACAAGCGCAGGGGTGGTCGAAGCCGGGACTGCGTGCCAAAACCGCCGGGATGACGCTGATCCTCGCCAGCCGCCCGAACGCCTATACCGGCAGCCCGCTCGACCGCGCCGGCGCGCGGCGCGACGACCCAGCCTGGATCGCCGCGCGCCTGGCCGACCCGGCCAGCCTGTTCGTGCCGGTCTGGCGTTCGCGCACCCTGGTCCAGGGCGAGGACCGGCCGCAGGCCGTGTTCCTGACCGGCGAGGCCGCCGCGGCCGTCCGCATGGCCGGCGGGCCCTGGGCCTTGCTGGGGGTGCAGGGCGGGGCTTTGCAAGCCGAGCAGGCCGTGTTCGCCGTCGACGTGAGCGCCGTCGACGACCCGCTGCCGCTGCTGCCGGACGGAATGGGGCGGTTCGAGGACCTGCGCCAACTGGCCGGCGGCCTCGCCGCGCACGACGCCGCCATCCTTGCCCATGCCCGCGGCCTCATGCACTGGCGGGTGCGGCACCGCTTCTGCGGCGTGTGCGGGGCGGCGTGCGAGCCGCGCAGCGCCGGCCACACCATGGCCTGCACCGGCTGCGGCGCCCAGCACTTCCCGCGCACCGACCCGGCCGTCATCATGCTGGTCCACCGCGGCGACCGCGTGCTGCTCGGGCATTCGCAGCGCTTCCCAAACTCCACCATGTATTCCACCCTGGCCGGCTTCGTGGAGCCCGGGGAGAGCCTGGAAGAGGCGGTGGCACGCGAGGTGCTCGAGGAGAGCGGCGTGCGCGTGGGCGCCGTGCGCTACCACAGCAGCCAGCCCTGGCCCTTCCCGGCCAGCATCATGCTCGGCTTCTACGGCGAAGGCCTCTCGGACGCGATCACCATCCAGGCCGAGGAATTGCGCGACGCCCGCTGGTTCACCCGCGCCGAGCTGCGGGACCCGGCCGCGCACGGCTTCCAGCTGCCCCGCCGCGACAGCATCGCCCGCCGGCTGATCGAGGACTGGATGGACCACGGCCCGGCTTCGACGCCATGAAGCGCGGCTTGGCTTTGCTGCTGTTGCTGGCCGGCTGCGGCGGCGGCGGCGCGCCCGAACAGGCCTGCACCCGCCAGGCCGACGACGACCCCGCCGTCCGCGAACTGATCATCAAGGGTGCGGGCAACCCGCAATTCCAGCTCGAAAACCAGCGCAAGCTGCGCGAGGCGCGGCAGGACGCGGCCCTCGCCTGCCTGCGCACCCGCGGCCTCGCGCCCAAGGGCGGCGTCGAGCGCCCCAAATAGGCCCGTCGCGCCTCGCACTGGCGACATGAGCGCAACCGAGCGCGTGGTTCCCGCCTACTCGACCAGCGCGACCGCTCGCAGGCTTCCAAAACCATCGCCCGTATAAGCGGAGCAGTTCGCCGCCAAGTTCGATGTCCCCACCAGGATGACCGTGGACGCTATAATCTGGGTGCAGCCATTGCTTCCGGAACCCGACGTGCCAGCAAACTTCATGCTCGCATTCGGAAAGTACAGGACGCCGGTGACCGGGCTTGTGGAGTTGCCAAGGAAGGCCATGGTGCTTGCGGACCTGCCCGCGATCAGAACGCCGGGGATTGCGTTCCCGCTCGGGCTGGTTGTCGGCGCCGTGAGTGCCAGCGTCGACCCGCCAGTGGTGGTCAACGTGCCGGAGGTGATGATCGTCACTCCCGTTCCGGAGATAGTGGACTGGGCTCCCGATGAAATGTTGCCGTTCACGTAATAAATCCCGGGGCTGAGGTTCAAAGTCCCATTGACGTTCCAGCCAGAATAGGTTCCTGGAGGAATGGACTGCGAGGTCTTCGGCTGGACGCTGATCGCGGTGCCGGTGCCAGGGCTGAGGGCGTTCAGCGCCGTCTGCACCGGCGTGTTGTTTGCATAGGGATCAGGGATTTGTCCCGCGTTCGCATGAACGTCGCAGCAAATGCTGGAGCCGGAGATGGCGCCGCCCGCGTAGACGCCGCTCGTATTGATGGTACCGTTGCCGCTTTCGCTGATCCCGTCATTTGACCGGAGTGAACAGCCCGTCGCAACTAGACTGGCATTGCCACCGACACTCACATCGGTGCCCGTTGTGATCCCGTCGACACCTTGCCCGAGCGCCGTGATGCAGGGCTGAGGCCCGGTCCAGGCGATCTCGGCGATCGCCATCGCCGAGATCGTCACGGCTGATTGAGCGCTCGGAAAGATCCTCGACATCGTCTTGGCGATGTTGCGCTTCACAGTGACTTTCACCGCCTTGCCGTTGGCGTTCCTTATGCCGGACACCAGTTGCGCCGTGATCAGGTTGCTGGTCGTCGTCAGGGTCGTTGGGTTCCAGGCCCGTGCGGAGGCGCCGGCCACGCCGTTGATCTCGGCCAGATCGGTTGCGGCTCCCGTTGCGGCCTGGGCATTGTTGCTCTGAGCGTATTGCAGCGCGCCCGCCCAGGCGGAGATGTCGGCGATGCTCTGCATCTCCAACCTGCTCACGGACCAGGATGTGATCTCGATGCCGAACGCCACCGACATGCAGAGGACCGGCGCCATCAAGCCGGTCATCAGAGCGACCGAGCCACGCTTCCCGGCCAGCAGCTTGGAAAGCAACACGCCTGCCCAGGTCCCCTGTCCCCGGCATCCTGCATTCAACGATGAGCCCGGCCACGCCATGATCGAGGTGTAGCTCATGGCAGTTAATAGATCGTTTACGGTGCGACGGCCTCGACCTGGCTGCCGTGGACCCAGAGCGGGTTCACGTCCAGGGCCGCGAGGCCGGGGCCGAGCGCCAGGGCGGCGTCGCCGATGCGGGCGATGGCTTGGGCTACCGTGTCGAGGTCGGCCGGGGGCAGGCCCCTGCTGCCGGCGAGGAGCTTGGCGCCGCGGAGCGAGAGCAGCATGCGGCGCACTTCGGCCGGGTCGAGCGGGAGGCGGCGGAGTGCGACGTCCTGCAGCACTTCGACCCAGATGCCGCCGAGGCCGGCGGCCAGCACGGGGCCCCATTGCGGGTCCCGCGACACGCCGACGAAGAGTTCGAGGCCGCGCGGGCGCATGGGGGCGACGAGCACGCCTTCGATGGCGGCCGTGGGCGCGTGGGACTTGGCGGCTGCCAGCAGGCGGCAGTATGCGGCCCGGATGTCGGCTTCGCCGCGCAGGTTGAGTTCCACGCCGCCGATGTCGCTTTTGTGGCCGATGTCGGGGGAGGCGATCTTGAGTACCGCCGGGCCGTCCAGCGCTTGCGCGGCCGCGACCGCCGCCGCTTCGTTCGCGGCCAGCGCCATCGGCACGGCGGGGACGCCGTGGCGGGCGAGGGCTTGCAGGGTTTCGAGTTCGGAGCGCGGGCGGGCGGTGGCGGGGCCGGGTGGGCGCGGTGCGGCGCCGGGTTGGCGGAGACGTTCCGACCAGGCGAACACGCGGGATAGGCCGGTGAGCGCATGGTCGAGGCCGCAGGCGAGGTAGGGCAGGCCGGTCTCGGCCAGGAGGCGGCGGGAGAGCGGGCTTACGTGGGTCGCGGTGTAGCTGGCGACGAAGCCTGGGATGGGTGCGGCGCGCAGTCCCGTGGCCAGGGCCGCGTGCAGCGCGGCGAGGCGTTCGCTGCGGTCCTCCTCCACGGTGGGCACTTCGTAATAGGGGCAGAGCAGGGCCGCGAAGCCGGGCTGGGCGGCCATGATGCCGATCACGGCGCCGCATTGCTCCGGGGTGATCGCGCCGGTGAGGTCGAGCGGGTTGTGGGCGGTGGCGAAGCCCGGGATGGTGGCGCGGAGTGCCGCCTGGGCTTCGGCGTCGAGGGGCGGGAGGGGGATGCCGTGGGTTTCGGCGGTGTCGGCGGCGATTTCGCAGATGCCGCCCGAGTTGGAGACGGCGCCGAGGCCGCCGGGCCGGAGCGGGCCGGTGCGGGCGGCGATGTCGGCGGTGGCCAGCAGGTCCTCGATGGAGCGGACGCGGATGATGCCGTATTGCTGGCAGATGCCGTCGAACACGCGGTCGTTGCCGACGAGGGCCCCGGTGTGGGCGAGGGCGGATTGGGCGCTGACCGGGCTGGCGCCGGTTTTGAGCACGACGACCGGCTTGCGGGCGGCGAGGGCGGCTTCGGCGAGGGCGATGAAGCCGGCCGGGTCGCGCACGGTCTCGATGAAGAGGGCGATGGCGGTGGTGTCGGGGTCGTCGACCAGCATGCGGGCAAAGTCGGTGCAGCCGAGGTCGGCTTCGTTGCCGGTGGCGACGACGTAGCCGAGCCCGACATCCCATTGGTGGGCCAGGTTGGCGAGGAAGAAGGCGGTGGCGCCGCTTTGGGAGACGATCGCGGTGCCCTTGCTGCGGCTGGGGCGGCGGATGGGCGTGGTCCAGGCGAGGACTGGGGTGACGAAGTTGATGAAGCCGAGGCTGTTGGGTCCGAGCAGGCGGATGCCGTGGGCGCGGGCGGTGGCGGCGAGGTCCTGCTGCACCGCGAGGCCGCGCTCGCCCAGTTCGGCGAAGCCGGAGGTGAGGATGATGGCCGAGCGGGCACCCGACGCGCCGAGGTCGCGCACCGCGTCGAGGGTGGCGTGGCCGGGCACCAGGACGATGCCGAGGTCGACGGGTTCGCCGAGCGCGGCGCAGCTGGTGGCGGCGGCCTGGCCGTGGACGGTGCCGCCGCGGGGGTTGACCAGGTGGACGCGGCCGGCGAAGCCGCCGGCGGTCAGGTTGGCGAACGCGGTCTGCGACCAGCGCGAGCGCTCGGAGGCGCCGACGATGGCGACAGTGCGGGGATGCAGCAGGTTTTGCGCGGCGGGGCTGGCGGCGGGGCTGGCGCCGGGGCTGGTGGCGGTCACATGAGGTGCTCGCGCAGGGTGCTGCCGGCGTATTCCTTGCGGAAGATGCCGCGGGCCTGGAGCAGGGGCACGACCTCGTCCACGAAGTCGCTCACGCTGCCGGGGTTGGTGGTCGGGCTCAGGTTGAAGCCGGCGCAGCCGGTTTCGCGCCAGATGGCCTCGATCCGGTCGGCGACCTGTTCGGGGGTGCCGACGATTTGCGGGATGGCGACGGACAGCGCCCAGCGGGAGGCGGCTTCGCGCAGGGTGACGGCCTTGCCGTCGGCGCTGCTGGCGGTGGCGGCCATGAGGCCGCGGGAGGCCTGGGTGTCCATGTCGGCCAGGGGGTCGTCGGGGTCGAAGCGGCTGAGGTCGTGGCCGAGCACGCCGGAGAGGCGGGCGAGGATGGCGTCGAGCGGGATGCGCTCGAGCAGGGTGGCGGCGCGCTGGCGGGCCTGCGCCTCGGTGCCGCCGAGGATGGGCTGCAGGCCGTAGAGGACGGTCGGCTCGCGCGGGAGGCCGGCGTCGCGGGCGGCGGCGTTGAGTGCGGCGGTCGCCTTCTTCATGCCGGGCACGTGCGGCTGGATGCCGAAGATGATCTCGGCGTGGCGGACGGCGAACTGCATGCCGCGGCCGGAGGAGCCGGCCTGGATCAGGACGGGCCGGCCGTGCGGGGCGGGGAGCGTGGGGGCGACCGCCTTGCAGCGGAGGTACTTGCCTTGGAACTCGACCTGTTTCACGCGGTCGGGGTCGGCGAAGAGGGGGCGGGCGGGGTCGATGGCGACGGCGTCGGCGGGGAGGCTGTCCCAGAGCCGGTAGCAGATTTCCATGAACTCGTCGGCGTAGTCGTAGCGCTGGTCGTGGTCGAGGCCGCCGGCGGTGCCGTTGGCCTCGTGTTCGGCGTTGCTGAAGCCGGTGACGATGTTCCAGCCGATGCGGCCGCGGCTGAGGTAGTCGAGGGTGGAGATGCGGCGGGTGGCGAGGTAGGGGGTGGTGCCGGTGGTGGAGAGGGTTACGCCGAAGCCGAGGCGTTCGGTGGCGGCGGCCATGACGGCGACCAGCGGCATGGGGTCATGGTTGGGCCAGGAGGCGCCGTATTGGACGGAGGATGCGGCGCTGGCCTTGTAGACGGCGTGGGTGGCGGGGCTGTCGGCGAAGAACACGGCGTCGAAGCAGCCGCGCTCGAGGGTGCGGGCGAGGTCCTGCCAGTAGGCGAAGGTGCGCAGGCCTTCGACCTGCTGGTCGGCCGGGTCGGCCCAGCTCAGCAGGGTGTGGGTGCTGGCGCTGTGGATCAGCATCTGCATGAGGTGCATCTGCGGCTGCGCGGGCATGGGTCAGCCGCGGACGAGCGGGCAGCCGCCTTCGGCGAGGGACCGCCAGGCGCGGTCCGGGCCGAGCGTGGCCCGGAGGTTGTAGAGGTCCCACTCGCTCTTGCTCTCTGCCGGCGTCTTTACCTCGAAGAGGTAGACGTCGGACACCACGCGGCCGTCCTCGCGGATGCTGGCGTTGTTGAGGACCTCGTCCTCGATCGGGATCTGCTTCATGCGGGCGACCGCGGCGCGGCCGGACCGCTTGGCTTGCGCCGGGCCGAGGTCGGCGGCGGCCTTGAGGTAGTGCCGGACGGCGGAATAGGCGCCGGCGGCGCCCATGTGCGGCGGCATGCCCGAGGTGCGGGGCAGCACGCGCGCGGTAAAGGCGCGGGTGCGTTCGTTCAGGTCCCAGTAGAAGGATTCCGTGAGGTAGGTGCGCTGCACGGCCGCGAGCCCGATGGCCTGGACGTATTGCGGGTACATGACCAGGGCGGCGACCTTTTGCTGGCCGCGCATGAGGCCGAACTCGCCGGCCTGCTTGACGCAGTTCTGCAGGTCGGTGCCGGCCAGCGCCAGGGCGACCACCTTGGCCCCGGAGGATTGCGCCTCGAGCAGGGCGGAGGCGTAATCGGTGGAGCCGAGCGGCATCGCGGCCTCGCCCAGCACCTTGCCGCCGCGGCTCCTGACCACGGCGGCGGTATCGTCGCGCAGCTCGCGGCCGAACACGTAGTCGGCGCGGATGAAGAACCAGGTGTCGCCGCCCTGGTCGCAGAGGGCGTTGCCGACGACCCGGGCCAGCATGGCGGTGTCGAAGGTCCAGTGGGTCTCGTTGGGCGTGCAGGCCTTGCCGCTGAGCGCCGCCGCGCCGACGTTGTTGGCCAGCATGACGCGGTCGCTGTCGCGGATCAGGGTGTTCACCCCGAGGGCGACGGCGGAGTTGTTGAACTCCATGATGGCGTCGACGCCGTCGCTGATCCATTGCCGGGCGATCGACATGCCGAGGTCGGGGCTGTTGCGGTGGTCGGCGGCGATCAGGTCCACCTTCAGCCCGGTGGTGGCTTGCTGGTCCAGGATGGCCTGGCGGGCGCATTCCATCGAGAGGCGGCCGCCGAGGATGCTGTTGGCGCCGGAGGCGTCCTGCAGCATGCCGATGCGCATGCTGGGCGGGGTTTGCGCGCGCGTGCGTGAAGCCGCCAGCGCTGCCGTGCCCGCCATGATGTTGCGACGTGTCAGCATCCCCGTGTCCCCCCGACCTGCCCCCCGACCTGCCTTGGGCAGGCATGCCCGCCGTTGCGGCGCTGTCGTTGCAGAGGACACTAACGGTATGTGAAGGCTACCGGCAAGTATCTTTTACGAGGCCTTGGATCGATGCGTCGTCGAAACCGTGCTCCTGCAGCACCTCGGCGGTGTGTTCGCCCAGGCGCGGCGGCAGCAGGCGGATGCTGGGGGGGCAGTCCGGCATCTGGATCGGGGTGGGGGGCATCCGCAGCGCGCCCTCGGTCGGGTGCTGCAGGCGCTGCCAGAAGCCGGTGGCGGCCAAATGCGGGTCGTCCAGCAGGTCCTCGAGGTCGTTCAGCACGGCGTGCGGGATGTCGGTGCCGTCGAGCAGGGTGGCCCATTCGGCGCTGGTCCGGCGGGCGACTTCCCGGCCCACCTCGTCCCAGACCCGGCCCAGGTCGGCCTGGCGTCCGCGCATGGTGGCAAATCCCGGGTCGGCGGCGAGGTCCGGCCGGCCGGCCAGCTCGAAGAAGCGGTGCCAGTGCGGGTCGTTATAGGGCAGAAAGCACAGATACCCGTCTTGGGTGGGGAAGGGGCGGCGCATGCCTTGCCGGATCGGCTCGTAGCCCATGCGGCCCACGGTCGGCTCGAAGACGGCGCCGCCGAGGTGCTCGATCATGTTGAAGGCGACCATCGTCTCCAGCATGGGCACGCCCACCTCCTGCCCGCGCCCGGTCCGGGTGCGGTGGAACAGCGCCAGCGCGATGGCGTAGGCGGCGTGCACGGCGGTCACCTTGTCGGCGATGATGGAGGGCAGGTAGCGCGGCTCGCCGGCGGCGATCTTTTGCAGCATCGCCAGGCCGGAGAGCGCCTGGATGATGTCGTCGTAGGCGGGGCGGCCGCCATAGGGGCCGTCATCCTGGAAGCCGCGGACGTGGCAATAGACGAGGCGGGGGTTGGCTTCCGCGAGCGCCTTGTAGGCCAGGCCGATGCGGGCGGCGGCGCCGGCCCGGATGGAATGCAGCAGCACGTCGCTGCCGGCGGCCAGCCTGGTCAGTGCCGCCTGGCCATCCCTGGATTTGAGGTCGAGCACGATGCTGCGCTTGTTGCGGTTGTTGGCCAGGAACAGCGCGCCCATCCCCTCGGAGCGGCGGGGCCCGATGGTGCGGGTCACGTCGCCCTCGGGGCTCTCCACCTTGATCACGTCGGCGCCCATGTCGCCCAGGTATTGCCCGGTCATCGGGCCCAGGATGACCGAGGACAGGTCGAGCACCTTGATCCCGTGCAGCGGGCCCATCAGCCGGCTTTGCGCTTGCCATTGTCCGGCATCATCGAGCGGGCGATGATCTGCTTCATCACCTCGACGCTGCCGCCGCCGATGCGCCCCAGGCGGGCGTCCACGAAGGCGCGGGCGATCGGGTATTCCCACATGTAGCCCCAGCCGCCGAAGAACTGCAGGCACTGGTCCATGACGCGGCCCTGCATCTCGGTGCTGACCAGCTTGCACATGGCCGCGTCCACCGGGTCCAGCTCGCCCTTGAGGTGCAGCTCGATGCAGCGGTCCACGAACACGCGCTGCATGGTCAGCTCGGCCTTCATCTCGGCCAGCTTGAACTGCGTGTTCTGGAAGTCGGCCAAGGTCTGCCCGAACATCTTTCGTTGCTGGGCGTAGTCGACGGTCCATTGCAGCGCGGCTTCGGAGGAGGCGACGGCGCGGACGGCCTGGACCAGGCGTTCCTGGGCCAGCTCCTTCATGAGCTGGTAGAAGCCGCGTCCCTCCTCGCCGAGCAGGTTGGACACGGGGACGCGCAGGTCGGCGAAGAACAGCTCGGCGGTGTCCTGGCCCTTGCAGCCGATCTTTTCGAGCTTGCGGCCGCGCTGGAAGCCCGGCCGGTCCGTCTCCACCAGGATCAGGCTGACGCCGCGTGCGCGGGCCTTTGGGTCGGTCTTGGCCGCGAGCACGACCAGGTCGGCGTTGAAGCCGGCGGTGATGAAGACCTTCTGGCCGTTGATCACGTACTCGTCGCCGTCGCGGATCGCGGTGGTGCGCATGTCCTGCACGTCGCTGCCGCCGGAGGGCTCGGTCATGCCGAGGGCGACGATGACCTCGCCGGCGGCCATGGGCGGCAGCCAGCGGCGCTTCTGTTGCTCGGTGCCGTAATGGACGAGGTAGGGGGCCACGATGTCGGAGTGCAGGTAGAAGGTCGGCCCGGTCGCGCCGGCGCGGGCCATTTCCTCGATCATGATGGCGCCGAACAGGAAGTCGCCGCCGCCGCCACCGTATTCCTCGGGCACCTCGGTGCACAGCAGCCCGGCCTCGCCCGCCTTGCGCCACGCCGAGCGGGGTACGATGCCGTCCTTCTCCCATTGGGCGTGGTGCGGCATGATCTCGGCGGCGATGAAGCGGCGGACCTGGTCGCGGAACAGCTCGTGCTCGGCTGCGAACAGCGTACGGGGGATCACGTCGAGGCTCCTCTCAGCTCATCCATAGGCCGCCGGTCACGTTGATCGCCTGGCCGGTCATGTAGGCGGCCTCGTCGGAGACCAGGAAGGCGACCACGCGGGCGATCTCGTCGGGGCTGCCGGTGCGGCGCATGGGCACGGCCTGGGCGCGGACCTCGACCGGGGGGCGGCCCTGCGCCTTGGCCTGCGCCTCGGCCACGTCGCGCATGCCGGTGTCCACGATGATCCCCGGGCAGACGGCGTTGATGCGCACGCCGCGTTCGGCCATCTCCTCGGCCATGGACTGGGTGAGCCCGATCACCGCGAACTTGCTGGCGCTGTAGGCGGCGTGGTTGGCGAGGCCCTTCTTGCCGGCGAAGGAGGCGATGTTGACGATGGCGCCCTGGCCCCGGGCGAGCATGCCGGGCAGCACGGCCTGCGAGCAGTAGAAGACGCCGTCGACGTTCACCCCGAACGTGCTCTCCCAGGCGGCGTCGGTCAGCTCCAGGAACGGTGCCGTGCGCAGGACGCCGGCGTTGTTGACCAGGATGTCCACTTGGCCGAGGTCGCGGGCGAGTTCGGCGACGGCGCGATCGACGTCCTCCCGGCGGGCGACGTTGCCGATGGCGACCGCGGCGGCGCCGCCGGCGGCGCGGACGAGGCCGGCCGTTGCGTGGGCGCCGGCGCCGTCGATGTCGAACAGGCCGATGCGGCAGCCTTCGGCGGCGAGCCGGAGCGCGATGGCGCGGCCGATGCCGCCGCCGCCGCCGGTGACGATGGCGGCCTGGCCGGCGAGCGCATACATCGTCATTACGCCGCCCGCCGCGGCGCGACCGCCGCTGAGCCGGGTTCGGCGGGCTGGACGCCGCTGCCGGCATAGGCGCGCGCGAGCAGGCGCCGGTAGCGGTAGGGGTCCAGCTCGAGCCCGTAGCGCGGGCTGTCCGGGAACTGCTTGGCGGCCCATACGTGGTCCGCCTCGATCGCCCGCATCATCGCCTCCTGGTCCGGCAGCTTGATCCGGCCGCTTGCGATCGCGGCCACGTATTCCGATTGGTCGTCCATCATGCGGATGTTGCTGCCGCCGCTCACGTCGAAGAGGCCGACGAAGTAGAGGCCCGGCACCGACGGGTGGACGACGCGGTTGTACAACACCGGCCGGGTTCCGGCGAGGGGCACCTGCTCGGCGGACAGATAGGGGAAGGTGGTCACGTATCCGGTGGCGGCGATGATGCTGTCGAAGGTGTCGGCGCTGCCGTCCACGAACTGCACCTCGCGGCCGGAGATCGATCGGATGCCTGGCTTGACGGCGATGCGGCGCCAGGCGATGTGCGCGATCAGGGTGGGGTGGCTGATCGGGTGCGTCCGCGTCCTGGGCGTGCGGAAGCCCCATTGCTCCATGCGGCCCTGGAAGATCCGGGTCAGCAACGCGCGCGCCCAGATGCGGACGGGCCAGGGGACCCAGGGCTTCTCGATGGCGACGAGGGTGCGCGAGTTCGGCACGCCGAACATCATCCGCGGCATGATGAGCACCGGGGAGCGGGCGCAGAGGGCGGTGTGCTCGGTCACGGTGCAGATGTCGGCGGCGACGTCCACGCCGCTGTTGCCGGGGCCGATGACGAGCACCCGCTTGCCGGCGAAGGCCTCGGGCACGCGGTAGTCGTGCGCATGCAGGTATTGGCCGGTGAAGGCCTCGACCTCCGGCGGGTCGCGCGGGTCGCTCTGGTGGCCGCTGGCCGCGACCACGCCGTCGAACACCGCCTCGGCGCCGTTTTCGAGCCGCACCGCGAGCCCGTCGCCGCGCTGCTCGATGGCGGCGACGCGGCTGTTGAAGCGGATGCGCCGGACCAGGTCGAACTGCTCGGCGTAGGCGCGGAAGTACTGCTTCATTTCGGCATGGTCGGGGTAGAGCGGGGCGTCGGCGGGGAAGGGGAAGTCCTTGAACGAGCTGACCCGCGCTTCGGAGTTGATGTGGAGCGAGCGGTAGGCCGAGCTGCGGCCGTTGTCGTTCTCGTAGACCCAGAGGCCGCCGATCTGGGAGCCGATCTCGAAGATCGTCACATCGATGCCGGTGGCGACCAGGTGCCGGGCGGCGCAGAGCCCGGCGGCCCCGGCGCCGATGACGGCGAAACGCTTGGTCATATGCCCCCTCCCGCTCAGAAGTCGCCGATGGTGCAGGCGGTGTCCGCCCGGGTGCCGTAGAGCCCATCCAGGCCCGCGGCGGCGTCCGGCGCGCTCTTGACCACCTCCAGCGCGTCCCAGGGATCGGTGAATTGCGGCCGCACCTTCAGCACGAGGACGCGGTGCATCAACTGATGGTCCCATTCGCGGAAGTAGGCGGGGGAGGCGCCCTCGTCGAGCCGGGTCGCTTCCAGGGCGCGCACGATCGCTTCGGGCTGGGTGGAGCCGGCCTTTTCCATGCCGGCCATCAGCAGCCGCATGGAGATCGCGGCCAGGAAGGCGTTGCTGTGCGGCGGCTTGTTGTGTTTTTTGATGTAGGCGTCGGCGAAGGCGTTGTCGGCCGGGGTGTTCAGCTTGTCCTTGTAGTGCCAGACCTTGCCGTAGATGCCGGAGGCCTGCTGCCCGGCCGCCACGATGTCGGTGTCGGCGATGATGGGACTGCTGACCGGGGCGCCGCCCTTCATGCCGAAATCGGCGTATTGCTTGAGGAAGGCGGGCAGGTCGTTGCCGGAGAGCGCGGTCACCACGTTGTCGGGCTTGGCCTGGCGGATTTTCAGGATGTAGCTGGAGAAGTCGGTGGTCCCCAGCGGGGTCTTGTCGTAGCCGACCTGCTGGCCGCCATTGGCGTCGAGGAAGGCCTTGTAGGCGGCGTAGACGTCCTGGCCGTAGGCGTAGTCCGGCATGAGGAAGTACCACTTCTTGCCCTGTTCGAGCAGCACCGGTGCGATGGCGCGGACGGCGACCGGGGCCGGGGCGTTGGAGCGGAAGGTGTAGCGGTTGCAGTCCTTTCCGGTCAGCGCCGCGGCGCCGCTCAGGGTGATGAACGGGGTCTTGGTCCGCTTGGCCAGCGCTGCCAGCGCCAGCGCCGTGGCGCCGCTGGCGCCGCCGATCACGGCCGTGACCTTCTCCTCGTCGATCAGCTTTTGCATGTTCTGCTGGGCCGATTGCGGGTTGGGGTCGTCGAGCCAGATCAGCCGGGCGGGGCGGCCGAGGATTTTCGAGCCGTTCTGCTCGAGCGTCAGCGCCACGGCGTTGGCAGCACCTTCGCCCAGTTCGGCGAAGGTGCCTTGCTTGGGCAGCACCACGCCGATCTTGATCGGCTCGCCCCCCTGCGCGCGGGCGGGGGCGGCGAGCAGCGAGGCGCCGGCCAGTCCCGCGGTGCCCGCGAGGAAGGCCCGCCGCGTGGCTGCTGCGTGTCCATGCTCGTTCATGCGTGTTTCCTTTGTCGCGGTCATTGTGCGGCGTCCGCCGGTTCGGCTTCGACGACGCCGAGCAGGCGCGCCTGCAGGGCGTGGTCGGCGGCGAGGGCGAGGCTGCTGCCCTCGAAGGCTACGCGGCCGTTCACCAGCACGTAAGCCCGGTCCACCAGGGGCAGCACGGTCTCGGCATGGTGTTCGACCAGCAGGATGGCCCTGCGCTCGCGCAGGGTGAGCAAGGCTTCGATGAGCTGGGCGACGACGGCGGGGGCGAGGCCTTCGAACGGCTCGTCGAGCAGCAGCAGGCGGCTTGGCGCCATCAGGGCGCGGGCGATGGCGCCCATCTGCCGCTCGCCCCCGGAGAGGCTTTCGGCCGGGACGGACTGGCGCTCGCGGAGGCGGGGGAAGAGGGCGTAGACCTCGTCGATGGTGGCGCCGCCGGGTCGTGCGGCCAGGCGGAGGTTGTCCTGCACGGTGAGGTTCGGGAACAGGCGGCGGCCTTCGGGGACAAGGGCGACGCCGCGCCGGTTGATGGCGAAGGCGGGCTGGCCGGCGATGTCGGTGCCGTCGAGGCGGATGCGGCCGGCGGCGACCTCGGCGGTGCCGGTGACGGCGCGGAGCAGGGTGGTCTTGCCGGCGCCGTTGCGGCCCAGCAGGGCGACGGCTTCGCCGGGGCGGATTTCGAGGTCGATGCCGTCGAGGATGCGGCTGCCGGCGTAACCGGCGACCACGGCTTCGAGGCGGAGCAGCGGGGTGCCGCGTGCGGGCGCGGGGCGGGAGGTGGGGGCGCGGCGTTCGGCGGAGGGGCCGAGATAGGCGGCGACCACTTCCGGCCGGGCCACGACCTCGGCGGGCGGGCCGTCGGCGATCAGCCGGCCCTGGTGCAGCACGGTGATGCGGTCGGACAGCGCGACGACGCGGTCGAGGTCGTGTTCGACCAGCAGCACGGCGCGGCTGTCGGCCAGACTGCGGATCAGGCGCGACACCACGACGCGGTCGGCTTCGGCGAGGCCGGCCAGCGGCTCGTCCAGCAGCAGCAGCGGGGCGTCGGTCGCCAGGGTCACAGCGATCTCGAGCAGGCGCTGCTCGCCGTGGGAGAGGTTGCGGCAGGTTTCGGCGGCGCGGCCCTGGAGGCCGACGGCGGCGAGCAGCGACCAGGCGCGTTCGTTGAGTTCGGCGATGGTGTGGGCGTCGCGCCAGGCGAACCGGCGGTGCGGGCTTTGCGCCTGGGCGGCCACGCGGACGTTCTCGAAGGCGGTCAGGTTGGCGAACATGCTGACGATCTGGAAGGAGCGGCCGAGGCCGAGCCGGCTGCGGCGGTGGACCGGCAGCCGGGTCACGTCGGTGCCGAGGAAGCGGATTTGGCCGGCGTTGGGCGGCAGCAGGCCGGTGAGCATGTTGAAGAAGGTGGTCTTGCCGGCGCCGTTCGGTCCGATGAGGCTGTGCAGGCCGTAGGGCAGCACGTCGAGGCTGATCTCGCGGGCCACGTGCAGGGAGCCGAATTGCTTGGACAGCCCGGTGATGGCCAGGATCGGCCGGGCCGGGTCGAGCTGCCTGCGGCCGGGCTGGAGCGGGCGGATCGCTGCCGGCATCGGCGGGATGGTGGGGCGCACCAGGGTCCAGCCGGGCTGGCGCGTGGCCCGCCGCAGCAGGCCGTGCAGGCCTTCGGGCGCGACGAGTGCGAACACGATGATGATGGGGGCGAAGACCAGCCACCAATTCTCGAGCAGCGCGCTCAGCCAGTCCTCCAGCATGATGAACGCCGCAGCACCCCAGAGCGGCCCGAGGGCGTGGTGCACGCCGCCGAGCACGACCATCAGCAGGGCGTCGCCGGCGTGCTGCCAGCTGAGATTGTTGGGGTAGGCGCCCTGCAGCAGCACGGCGAGCAGGCCGCCGGCGAGGCCGACGACGACGCCGGCCAGCGTGAACGCGGCGAGCTTGAGCCGGCTTGTGTCGTAGCCCAGGCTGGCCATGCGCGGCTCGTTGTCGCGCACCGCTTGCAGCGAGCGGCCGAGCGGGCTGTGGACGAAGCGCCAGAGCAGGGCCAGGATCGCGACCACGACCGCGCAGGCGAAGGCATGGAAGGCGAGCGCGCCGGGCATCAAGGGGCGCGGCAGGCTTTGGAGGCCGTTCTCGCCGCCGGTGAGTTCGGTCCAGCGGAACACGATTTCGAACGCGATCTGGGAGGCGGCGAGGGTCAGCAGGGAGAAGTAGAGCCCGCGGCGGCGCAGGATGACGAGGCCGAGCAGGAGGGCCGAGACGAGCGAGTAGGCGACCGCCACGAGCAGCCCGGCGGCCTCGTTGCCGGCCAGATGCTGCATCGCCAGCGCGGCGGCATAGGAGCCGCAGCCGAAGAAGACGGAGGCGCCGAAGGGGACCAGGCCGGCATAGGCGATCAGCAGGTTCACGCCGGCGCCGTACAGCGCATAGATGGCGATCTGGGTGATGCGCGAGACGGGCGTGCCGGTGAGGGCGGCGGCGGCGGTCATGGCCGCGAGCGCGAGGGCGCAGAGCAGGGCGGGGTTGCGCAGGGCCGGGTTGCGCAGGGCCGGGTTGCGCAGGCTCCGGGTCATTCGAAGCGCTCCCAGCGCTCGCCGAGCAGGCCGCGCGGGCGGACCAGCAGGACGGCGGCCATGAGCACGTACATGGAGGCGGAGGACGCTTCCGGCCAGAACTGCACCGTGAGGCCGGTGACCAGGCCCACGAGCAGCCCGGCCACGATGGCGCCCGCATAGGAGCCGAGGCCGCCGATGGTGACGATGATGAAGGCCGGCATGATGGCGCCGGCGGCCATCGAGGGGGTGACGCTCCAGAGCGGGGCGGCGAGCACGCCGGCGGCGCCGGCCAGCAGGCATCCCAGCCCGAAGGCGCCGGTCAGCACGAGGGGGAAGTTGATGCCGAGCAGGCCGACCATCTCCGGATCGCGGCTGCCGGCGCGCAGGATGCGGCCGAACGGGGTGTGGACCAGCAGCAGCCAGAGCAGGACGAGCAGCGCCACGGTGGTGCCGGCGACGGCGACGCGGTAGCGGGTCATCAGGATGGGGCCGTATTCGACGAAGCCTTGCAGGAAGGGGGGCACCGCGAAGGGATGGCTGCCGGTGCCCCAGAGCAGGCGGATGGCCGCTTCGATGAACAGGGCGAGCGCGAAGGTCAGCACGATGACCATGAGCGGCTCCCGCCCGTAGAGCCTGCGGATGAGCGCCACTTCGGTCGCCATGCCGACCAGGCCGACGGCGAGGGGTGCGAGCAGCACGCCGGGCCAGCCGAACAAGGCTTGGAAGGTGACCGCGAAGTAGGCGCCGAGGGCGAAGAAGGCGCCGTGGGCGAAGTTCACGATCCCGAGCAGGCCGAAGATGACGGACAGGCCGATGGCGAGCAGCACGTAGAGGAAGCCGAGCACGAGGCCGTTGGCGGCCTGGGCGAGGATGAGGTCGAGCATTGCGGCGCGGCTCTGTCAGGCCCGCCGCGCGGCGGGCTGGTGGGGGGACGGAACCCCGCCGTTGCTGCCGCGACCCTGCCGCACCGCATGCTCCCTGTTCCGGCGGCTTGCCCCGGGGATTTCTGACCGTCAAGATTCTTCTAGACGGCGTTTCTACCCACCAGTATGTTTTCCGCCTCATCCGTTCGTCAAGGCAAATATGGCGGACGGGGAGAGGCGCCGGGGAGGGCGACGGGCGATGCGTGATCAGCCAGGCGCGGAGACGGCCGTGTTGGATGCCGTGGTGGTGGGCGCAGGGTTTGCCGGCCTGTATATGCTGTATCGGCTGCGGCAGCTCGGGCTGTCGGCGCGCGTGTACGAGGCGGGCGAGGGCGTTGGCGGCACTTGGTATTGGAACCGCTACCCGGGTGCGCGCTGCGATGTGGAGAGCATGCAGTATTCGTACTCCTTCTCCGAGGAGCTGCAGCAGGATTGGCACTGGACGGAGCGCTATCCGAGCCAGGCCGAGATCCTGCGCTACATCGACCATGTCGCGGACCGGTTCGACCTGAGGCGCGACATCCAGCTCGAGACGCGGGTGACGGCGGCGCATTACGACGAGGCGGCCCGGCGCTGGCGGGTGGAGACCGACCGGGGCGACGTGGCGAGTGCCCGGTTCTGCATCATGGCGACCGGGGCGCTTTCGGCGGCGCTGCGGCCGGACATGAAGGGGCTCGACAGCTTCGCGGGCCGGTGGTTCCACACCGGGCGCTGGCCGCACCAGCCGGTGGACTTCGCGGGCGAGCGCGTGGGGGTGATCGGCACCGGCTCGTCGGGCGTGCAGACGATCGCGGTGGTGGCCGAGCAGGCGGCGCAGCTGACGGTGTTCCAGCGCACTCCCAACTTCAGCATCCCGGCCTGGAACCAGCCGCTGGCGCCGGAGCAGCAGGCGGCGTGGAAGGCGAACTACGCCGAGCACCGGGCCCGGGCGCGCGACACCCGTTCGGGCATCCTCTACGAGTACGGCCAGCGGGGCGCCTTCGAGGTGTCCGAGGCGGAGCGGCAGGCCGAGTTCGAGCGGCGCTGGGCCCGCGGCGGCGCCAACTACACCCATGCGTTCAACGACATCTACGTCAATCCCGACGCCAACGAGGCGGCGGCCGATTACGTCCGCCAGCGGATCCGCTCGATCGTCCACGACCCGGCGGTGGCCGAGAAGCTGATCCCGCGCGACCATCCGATCGGCACCAAGCGCATCTGCGTCGACACCAACTACTACGAGACCTTCAACCGCGAGAACGTGACGCTGGTGGATGTGCGGGAGTCGCCGATCCAGGCGATCGAACCCGCGGGCATCCGCACGCGGGACGGGTTGCACGCGCTGGACAGCATCATCTTCGCGACGGGCTACGACGCCGTGACGGGGGCGCTGGCGCGGATCGACATCCGGGGCCGGGGCGGGCGGCGGCTGGCGGAGAAGTGGGCCGAGGGGCCGCGCACGCTGCTGGGGATCATGACGGCCGGCTACCCGAACCTGTTCATCATCACCGGGCCGGGCAGCCCGTCGATCCTGACCAACGTCGTGGTCGCCATCGAGCAGCATGTCGGCTGGGTAGCCGACTGCATCGGCCACATGCTGGCGCGCGCGCTGCAGGTGGTCGAGCCCGAGGGGGGCGCGGAGGAGGCTTGGGTGGCAGAGGTGAACGCGGTTGCGGAGCGGACGCTGTTCCCGCGCGCGAACTCCTGGTTCATGGGCGCCAACGTGCCGGGCAAGCCGCGGGTGTTCCTGCCGTATGTCGGCGGGCTGGGCAACTACACGCGCGTTTGCGAGGACGTGGTGAGCAAGGGCTACCAGGGTTTCAGCTTCGTCTGATATGAACACCATGGCGCGACAAGCGCCCCAGAACGGGAGGGACACCATGCTGGATACGAGCCGCCCAGGAAGCATCGCCGACATGCCGGCGCAGCCGCCGCGCCAGCCGGGCAGCCCGGCCGAGGCGCGCGGCCGCTTCTTCAACACCGGCAACGCCTTCAACGTGAAGCTGCCGCCGGTGCCGGACCACATCTTCACGGCCGAGCCGCTGCGGGCGCTGGATCCCTCGACGCCCACCGGGCTGATCGCCTGCGACCTTTCGGAGGCGCTCGCCTGCGACTTCCCGGCCACCAGCCCGCTCGTGCTGGCGCGTTATGCGCGGATCCGGGCCGGTGAGACGCTGGCGACGGATTTCGCGGCCAGCGGCGTGATCTGCTACGTGATCGCCGGGCAGGGCACGACGGCGGGCGCCGGCGCCAGCCTGGTTTGGCAGAAGGGCGATCTGTTCATCCTGCCCGGCGGCCAGCCGTTCACGCATGCCGCCGGGGCGGAGGACGCCGTGCTCTGGGTGGTCACCAACGAGCCGCAGCTCGCCTTTGAGAAGCTGCGCCCGCCCGCGCCCGGCGCGGCGCCGACCGAGATCGTGCATTTCCGGGCCGACGAGATCGAGCGCCAGATCGAGCTGATCTACCAGATCGGCCGCGACGAGGGGATCGCCGGCTCCGCGCTGATCTTCTCCTCGGAAGGGCAGGAGGCGACGCGCAACATCCTGCCCACCCTGACGCTGGCGATGAACTCGCTGCCGGGCGGGGTCACGCAGCGGCCGCACCGGCACAACGCGGTGGCCGTCAGCCTGATCATCCGCGGCGACCGCTGCTATTCGGTGATGGACGGCAAGCGCAAGGACTGGGCGCAATGGGCGACCAGCATCACGCCGCCGGTCTCGGTCCACTCCCACCACAATGCGGGCAACGAGCAGGCCATGTTCCTGATCGTGCAGGATGGCGGCCTGTTCTACCATGCGCGCGCCATGGGGTTCGAGTTCACGGAGCAGCCCGAGCAACCGGCAGCATAAGAGGGAGGGGAAGCACCATGTCCGCCACCGCCGAAGCCGTCCGTTCCGGCCTGTCTGTCCGCAAGCTGCATCCGGCGCTCGGCGCCGAGGTGCGGGGTGTCGATATGCGGCACGCCTCCGCCAGCGCATTGAAAGAGGTGCATGAGCTCTGGATGGAGCACCTGGTGCTGGTGTTCCCCGGGCAGCGGGTGACGGACGAGGAGCATGTCGCGTTCACCCGGCTACTGGGCGAGCCGGAGATTTTCCACCAGGCGATCATCAAGTCGGCCCTCGTCCCCGAGATATTCCGCGTCTCCAACGTGGACGACGCGGGCGTGCTGATGCCTGGGGACCATCCGGTCGCCAAGCAGGTGGCGCTGGCGCAGTTCTGGCACACCGACAGCTCGTATCTGCAGGTGCCCTGCACCGGGGCGCTGCTGCACGGGATCGAGGTCAGCCGCACCGGGGGCGAGACGCAGTTCACCAACATGTACATGGTGTACGAGAGGCTGCCGGAGCGGCTGAAGCAGCAGATCGAGGGCCGCACGGCGCGCCACAACTTCGGCAACCTGCACACGCTGACCAAGCTCAACAGGATGACGGAGGAGGAGAAGGCCAAGGTGCCGGCGGTCTGGCAACCCATGGTGAGGCGCCATCCCGCCACCGGCCGCAAGTCGCTCTACATCAGCCCGATCTATAACGACCAGGTCGAGGGCCTGGACCCGGCGGCGGCGAAGGCGCTGATCGACGAGCTCGCCGCCTTCGCCGGGCAGGCGGAGTTCGTGTATTCGCACCGCTGGGAGACCGACGACATCGTCATGTGGGACAACCGCTGCACGATGCATGCGGTGACGCCGTTCGACCCGCGCGAGCGCCGGGTCATGCACCGGACGACGATCGTCGGCACCGAACCCGTGATGGCGGCCTGAGCGATGTCGGCGATCCCGACGTTTCCGCACCCCGCCCCAAGGCAGGACTGGCTTGCCCTGGGGGAGGCGGAGGCGATCCTCGAGCCCGCGCTGCCCATCATCGACCCGCACCATCATCTCTGGACGCGGGACGGGCAGGACTATTTCCTCGATGCGCTGCTGGCCGACACCGGCAGCGGCCATAACGTCGTCGCGACCGTGTTCGCGCAGTGCACATGGGCCTACCGGACCGATGGGCCGGAGGCGCTGCGGCCGGTCGGCGAGACCGAGTTCGTGGCCGGCGTCGCCGAGGAGGCGGCGCGGCGCGGCAGCAAGACCCGTGTCTGTGCCGGCATCGTCGGCTATGCCGACCTCACCTTGGCAGACGGGGTGGACGGGGCGGAGGGAGTGGACGCGGTGCTGGCGGCGCATGTGGCGGCGGCCGGCGGGCGGTTCCGCGGCATCCGTCACCTGACCGCGCGGGACGAAGGGTTCCGAGCCGGCATCGCCCCGCCGCCGGCGGCGGGGATCATGGGGACCGCTGCGTTCCGGGCCGGGTTCGCGCGGCTCGCGGGGTTCGGGCTCAGCTTCGACGCCTGGCTGTACCACACGCAAGTCCCCGAGCTGACCCGGCTGGCACGGGAGTTTCCGGGTACGCCGATCGTGCTGGATCATACGGGTGGCCCGCTCGGGATCGGCCCGTACCAGGGCCGGCGGGACGAGGTGTTCGCCACCTGGCGCAGCGCGATCGAGGCGCTGGCGCAGTGCCCGAACGTCTCGGTGAAGCTGGGCGGCCTGGCGATGATGGTCGCCGGGTTCGGCTATCACGAGCGCCCGCGCCCGCCTTCCTCGCAGGAGCTGGCCGACGCCTGGCGCCCGTACATGGAAGCCTGCATCGCCGCCTTCGGCGCGGAGCGCTGCATGTTCGAGAGCAACTTCCCGGTGGACAAGGCCATGTGCAGCTACGCCGCGCTGTGGAACGCCTTCAAGCGCATCGCGGCGGGCGCTTCGGCCGCGGAGAAGGGCGCGCTGTTCCACGACACGGCGGCCCGGGTGTATCGGATCGACTGAACACGGCACTGGGAACGACAGCCCGGACCGAAACGCGGGCGAGGGCGCGGCGAAGCGGAACGCCGCGCCCCTTGGCAGGGGGAGACGAGGATGACCACATTCAGCCGGCGTGCCGCGCTCGGCACGCTCGCGGCCCTGCCGCTGGCCCGGCCCGGCCTGCTCCGGGCGCAGACCAACTCGGCGCCGATCAAGATCGGGCTGCTGAGTGATGTCGGCGGCCCCTACCGCGACGTCGGCGGGCCCGGGAGCCGGTATGCGGCCGAGATGGCGGTGGAGGATTTCGGCGGCGCCCTGCTCGGCCGGCCGCTGCAAGTGCTGCAGGCGGACGACCAGAACAAGGCCGATGTCGCCAGTGCGCTGGCCCGCGAATGGCTCGATGACCGCGGAGTGAGCGTGCTGGCCGATGGCGGCGGTTCCTCGGCCGGGCTGGCGATCCAGGAGATCGCGCGGCAGCGCAAGGCCATCTACCTGATGAGCACGCCGACCTCGACCGCGCTGATCGGCAAGCAATGCTCGCCCTATGGATTCCAGTTCGCCGCGAGCACCTACGCGCTGGCCAAGGGCGTCGGCAGCGAGCTGGTCAAGGCCGGCGGCGACACCTGGTTCTTCATCACCGCGGATTACGAGTTCGGCTATTCGCTGCAGCGCGACACGGAGGATTTCGTCAAGCAGGCTGGCGGCCGCGTGCTGGGCGGCGTCCGCGCCCCGCTCGGGACGGCCGACTTCTCGCAGTATTTCCTGCAGGCGCAGGCCTCGGGCGCCAAGGTGATCGGCCTGGCCAATGCCGGCACCGACCTGCAGAACTGCATCAAGCAGGCGGCCGAGTTTGGCGTGGCCAGGCGCGGGCAGCGGCTGGCGACGCTGCTGATGATCGTCTCGGACGTGCTCTCGCTTGGGCAGGAGGTGTGCGAGGGCCTGGTGCTCACCAATTCGTTCTACTGGGCGCTGTCGCCGAAGACGCGCGCCTGGGGGGAGCGGTATGCGGCCAAGATGGGCAAGCCGCCCAACGAGTACAATGCCGGCGCCTATGCGGCGGTGACGCATTGGCTGAAATCGGCCAAGGCGGCCGGCACGCTGGACGGCGACGCGGTGGCGGCCAAGATGCGCGAGCTGCCGGTCAACGACGTCTACAACGAGAACGTGCGGATATTGCCGAATGGCTGCGTGCCGCACGCCATGTATCTGTGGGAGGTGAAGCCGCGCGGCGCATCCGACCATAAATGGGACGTGTTCAAGCGGATCAGCACGATCGCGAGCCCCGACGCCTATCCGCCGCCGGCCCTGTTCGGGTGTACGCTGTCTGGTGCTTGATGGCGGGGGCTGGCCATGCGTAGGTGATGGCCCAGCGGGGGAGCGGCCGCAGTGCAGTTGAATGGCGGCGTCGCCATCGTGGGCATCGGCCAGAGCGAGTTCGGCCGCTATCTGCCGGTGAGCCAGCTTGGGCTTGGCGCGAAGGCCTTGCGCGCCGCGCTCGACGACGCGCAGCTTGAGCGCCGTGACATCGACGGGCTGGCCTTGCACATGGGCTGGCCGCTCGGCGGCGACTACGACCGCATGGCTGACGTGTATGGGCTCGAGGTCGATTACGTCCATCAGAGCTGGACCCATGGCCGCTTCGTCACCAGCACGCTGCAGCACGCGGCCATGGCGGTCGCCTGCGGCATGGCCGAGGTCGTGGCCTGCATCACCGCGATCAGTTTCACCCGCGAGCTCAGCATCCTCGGCGGACCCGGCGACCCCGAGGGGATGCGCGAGCAGGGCGCGACGCATGGCGAGAACCCGGTCTATGGGCTGACCTCGCCGGCGGTGGGCGCCGCCTTTGCGATGCAGCGCTACATGGCGCGGTACGGCGCCACCTCGGCACAGCTCGGCGCGGTTCCGGTGGCGCTGCGCCGCCACGCGCTGCTGAGCCCCGCGGCGGTGATGAAGCGGCCGCTCACGCTCGAGGACCACCAAGCGTCGCGCCTGGTGGTGGACCCGCTGCACCTGTTCGATTGCAGCCTGATCACCGACGGGGCGGCGGTGGTGCTGCTGGCCAGCGCCGAGCGGGCCCGCTCGATGCCGAACCGGCCGGTCTATGTGGCGGGGATGCAGGGGCTGCGGTCCGGGCGGAGCGAGTTCATCTTCGCGCCGCCGGGTCTCGGCATCAACCAGCAGCCGACGGACGAGGCGACGCCCCGCGAACGGGACCTGGCGGTGTATCGCCGGGCGGGGATCGGCCGCGACGCGATCCAGGGGTTCTACACCTACGACGCGTTCTCGCCGCTGGTGCTGTTCGCGCTGGAGCGGTTCGGCTTCTGCGGGGCTGGCGAGGCGGCGGCATGGGTCCAAGATGGGCGGATCGAGCTGGGCGGCGCGCTGCCGGTGAACACGTCCGGCGGCCTGCTTTCGGAGGCGCATGTGTGTGGCTGGAACTCGATCCTCGAGATGGTGCGGCAGTTGCGGGGGGAGGCGGGCCCGCGCCAGATCCCGGATGCGGCGGTGCTGCAATGGGCCACGTGCTGGGGCGACTCCGTGATCCTGCGGCGCTGAGGGGCGGCATGGACGAACCCGCGAGCAAGAAGCCGCTGCCCCGCCTGACGCCGGATAACGGCCCGTTCTGGGAGGGCTGCCGGCAGCACCGGATCATGCTGCCGTGCTGCCTCGGCTGCGCGCGGCCGCACTGGCCGCCGGGGCCGGTCTGCCCGTATTGCTTCGGCGACAGGCTGGGCTGGAAGCAGGCGAGCGGCCGGGGCACGGTCTCGTCCTGGGTGGTCGTCCGCAAGGCCTGGCTGCCCGCGTTTGCGGCCGATATCCCGTACAATGCGGTGCAGGTGGAGCTGGAGGAGGGCGTGCGGCTGACCGGCAACCTCGTCGGAGCGGGGAACGAGGTGCTGCGGGTGGGGCTGCCGGTCGAGGTGGTGTTCGATGACGTGACCGCGGAGGCGACCTTGCCCCGCTTCAGGCCACGCTGAAGCGGGGGCCACGGTGAAGCGGGGCTGGAGGTCTACTGCTTCGGCCAGACCGGCTTCGAGAAGGCGGCTTCCGGCGGGTAGACGGTGACCGGCTCGCCGTTCTGCCACTGCACGATCACCAGCGGCGCGCCGACGCGGCGGCCGTTCTGGTCGAACTTGATGCGCCCGCCGGGGAAGGTGCGGGCGCCGGGTCCCTCGGTCAGGTCCATGGCGTGCAGGGCGGCGTTGACCTTGCGGCGGTCGGCCGTGCCGGCCTTTTCGATAGCTTCCTTCAGCAGCCACATGTGGCCGTAGTTGGAGATGCTGTCCTGGGTGATCCAGGGTTCGCCGGTCTTTTCCTTGAACCGCTTGGTGAGGTCCTCGAGGCCCTTGGCGCCCCAGTTGGCGATGATGAACATCGTGCCTTCCATGATGTCCTTGCCGGCGAGCTTGAGCAGGTCGGGGGAGCCGATCGGGGCGCCGTTGGAGATCACTGGCAGCCGCCGCCCGCCCAGGCCGACCTCCGAGAGCTTCTCCATGATCAGCTTGATGTCCGGCGTGGCGGTCGGCAGGAACAGCAGCAGGTCGGGCCGGGCGGCGCGGATCTTCTGGGCGATCGGCGCGGCGTCGGAGAGGGGTGGGGTGTAAATCTGGTCGGCGACCAGGGTGAGGCCGTATTTCTCGAGCACGGGGCCGCGCATCTCCTTGGAGAAGCTGGCCGGGGACGGCGTGTTGTCCATGACGATGGCGAGCTTCTTGGGTTTGTTGCCGGTGGCGGCCTCAGCGAGATCGAGGATCGTCTGCATCGCCGCGGCCGCCTGCTGGTCGGCGGTGGGCGAGGTTTGGAACATGTATTTGAAGCCGCGGCCGGTCAGCAGGTCGGAGTAGGCCAGGGTGAGCCAGGGCAGCTCGGCCCGTTCGGTGACCTCGGTGACGGCCAGGGTGAAGGAGCTGATTTCGGAACCGGCGCCGCCGGCCAAATCCGGTTCCTGCGAGAGCAGGCGCTGGGCGGCGCTCTTGGCCTTTTCCGGGCTGTCGCCGGTGTCGGCCACGATGACCCGCATCTTGGCGCCGCCGAGCGCCTTGATGCCGCCGGCGGCGTTGATGTCGTCGATGGCGAGCTCGGCGCCCTTGCGCGCCAGGTCGCCCGAGCGGGCCCAGGCGCCGCTCAGGGGGGTGATGAGCGCGACCTTGACCTCGGTGGCCTGGGCCTGGACCTGGGCCTGGGCTTGGGTTGCTGCCGCTGCTGCCGCCGCGGATAGGATGAACTCTCTGCGCTTCATGGTCGTTGCTCCCAGTTGGTCGGTTACATTCCGAGATAGGCCTGCCGGACCCGGTCATCGGCGGACAGCTGCTGCACCGTGCCGCTGAGCACGACGCGGCCGGTTTCGAGCACGTAGCCGTAGTCGCAATGCTCGATCGCTTCGGCGACGCGCTGCTCGACGAGCAGGATCGTCAGGCCGTGCTCGCGATGGAGCTGCTGGATGCGCTCGAAGATGGCGTCGGTGACCACGGGTGCCAGGCCCATCGACGGCTCGTCCAGCATCAGCAGCTTGGGCGCCGAGGCCAGGCCGCGGCCGATCGCCAGCATTTGCTGCTGGCCGCCGGAGAGGGTGCCGGCGTACTGGCGGCGGCGTTCGGCGAGCACGGGGAACAGCGCGTAGATACGGTCGAGGTTCGCGCGCCATTGCGCCTGGCCGGCCTTGGTCGTGGCGCCCATCTCGAGGTTTTCGAGCACGGTCATGGCGCCGAACACCTTGCGGCCCTCGGGCACGTGGGCGATGCCGAGATGGGGCCGTTCCGCCGGGCCGAGGGTGCGGAGGTCGCGGCCCTCGAACAGGATGCGCCCGGCGGTGGGCACGACGGTGCCGGAGATGGTGCGGAACAGCGTGGTCTTACCGGCGCCGTTGGGGCCGACCACGGTCACGAACTGCCCGGCGGCGATGTCGAGCGACACGTCGGCCAGGGCGCGGAGCCCGCCATAGGCGGCGCTGATGCCTTCAATGCGTAGCATAAGACGCGCTGACGCGCTTAGGTCGCAGCATGGGAGGCCGCCCATTTGCGGCCGAGGTAGGCCTCGATCACGCGCGGGTCCCGGGTCACGTCGGCGGGCGCGCCCTGGGTGAGGAGCTGGCCGTGGTCGAGCACGACGAAGCGGTCGACCGTGTTGACCATGGCGTGCATGGTATGCTCGATGATGACGACGGTGACGCCGGCTGCGGGCAGGGCGCGGGCGAGGGCGATGAGCTCCTCGGTCTCGCTGGCGCCGAGCCCGGCCAGGGGTTCGTCCATCAGGATCAGCTTCGGGCGGCCGGCCAGGGCGCGGGCCAGCTCGAGCAGGCGCAGCTCCCTGTTGGTGAGGCCGCTGGCAGGGCGCCATGCCGCTTCGCGCAGCCCCACGCGCTCGACCGCCTCCCGGGCGCCGTCCCAGGCGGCGGCCTCGGTGGCATGGGCCGCATAGGCGGAGACCAGCACGTTCTCGAGCACGGACATACGGGCGAAGGTGCGCACCACCTGGAAGGTCCGGCCCACGCCCAGGCGGCAGATGCGGTTCGGCTTCAGGCCGGTGATGTCCTGGCCCTCGAAGCGGACTTGGCCGGCGCTGGGCGGCACCAGGCCGTTCAGCAGGTTGAACAAGGTGGTCTTGCCGGCGCCGTTGGGGCCGATGATGCCGAGGATTTCGCCGCGGGCGACGTCGAACGAGACGTCCTGCACGGCCTTGAGGCCGCCATAGGTTTTTGAGAGCCCGCGCACTTCCAGCACCGGCTCGGCCGCGGCGGGCGGTGTGTCGGGCCTTGGGGACGCAAAGGCGCGGGCCGGCGGGGGCAGGAGCGGGGGTGGGGGCGGGGGCGGGGCGGGGCGGGGCAGCAGGTCGCGGACGCGCCAGTAGATGCCTTCCGGCGCCAGCAGGATGACCAGGATGATCGCGATCCCGTAGACGATGCCCTGCACGCCGGGCACGAGATGGCCGAGTTCGGCGTGCAGGGCCTCGCTGAGCGGCACCAGCGTGGCGGCGCCGATCACGGGGCCCCAGAGGGTGCCGGCGCCGCCGAACAGGGGCAGGATCATGGCCTGCGCGGAGGCGACCAGCCCGAACACGCTTTGCGGGGTGACGACCAGGAGGATGATGGCGTAGAGGCCGCCGGCGCCGGCGGCGAGGGCGCCGCTCACCATGATCGCGCGCAGCTTCCAGCGCAGCGTATCCACCCCGGCCGCCTCGGCCGCCAGCTCGTTCTGCTTGATGGCCAGCAGGGAGACCCCGAACCGGGAGCGTTCGATCGCCAGCGAGATCAGCAGGGCGACCGCGAGCAGGCCGAGCGCCAGCGCCAGGTAGGCGCGCTGATCCGTGTATTGCATGTAGAAGCCTGGGGACTCGCGCTTGATGGGCAGCGTCACCTCCTGGTAGCCGAGCCAGTCGAACAGGTAGACGAGGGCCAGCGGGTAGGCGAGCATGGCGAGGGCGAAGTAGCTGCCGCGCAGGCGGAAGGTCGGGTAGCCGATCGCGGCGCCGGCGACGGCCCCGAGCAGGATCGCGATCGGCAGGCCGAGCCAGGGCGTGATGCCGAAATGCACCAGGAGGAGGGTCACGGTGTAGGCGCCGGTGCCGAAGAACGCGGCATGGCCGAAGGAGACCAGCCCACCATAGCCGCTGAAGATGTTCCAGGAAACGCCGAAGGTGGCCCAGATCGGCACCAGGGTCAGCAGGAGCCGGTAGTAGGTGTTCTCGACGACGAAGCCGAGGGCGAGCCAGCCGAGGATCAGGGCGGCGATGACCAGCAGCGGCCGGGCGGGGGAGGTCCGCATGGTTAGGCCCGCTCCACGTTGCGTCCGAACAGGCCTTGCGGGCGCAGCAGCAGGATCAGCACGAACACGACGAAGATGGCGGCGTTCTGCAGCTGCAGCGGCAGCACGGTGGTGGCGAGCTGCTGCACGAGGCCGATGGTCATGCCGCCCCAGAAGGCGCCGACGATGCTGCCCATGCCGCCGAGCACGACGCCGGCGTACATGACGATGATGAACTCGACGCCGACATAGGGCTGCGCCGGGTAGTAGATGACGATCAGGCCGCCGGCGACGCCGGCGATCGCGGTGCCGAGGCCGAAGGCGATGTGGTGGGCGCGGGTGACGTCGATGCCCATGTAGAGCGCCGCCTCGGGGTTCATCGCCGCCGCCCGCAGGGACTTGCCGAGCCGGGTGCTGCGCACGAACCAGAACAGGGCCAGGGCGATGGCGACGGCGATGGCGGCGTCGATCGTGCGGGCTTTGTTGAGGAACACCGCGCTGACGTCGTCGTAGAGCAGCGGCAGCTCCCAGGCGGCGGCGGAGAGGGGGGTCGGCGCCGACACCGGTGCGGACCCGAGCAGGAAGAGGGCGCCGTTCTGCAGCACGAGGGCGAGGCCGAGGGTCAGGATGAGCTGGGCCTGGTGCGCCTCCGTCTCGCTGGTTCCGGCGGCCTGCAGGCCGGTGGTGCGCGAGATCAGGAAGCGGTTCAGCAGGAAGCCGGCGCAGAACAGCACGGGGCCGGCCAGCAGGGCGGCCAGGAAGGGCGCCGCCAGGCCGAAGGCTGCGGCCGGCAGGAGGGCGCTGCCGATGAAGATCGACAGGTACATGCCGACCATCATGAGGTCGCCCTGGGCGAAGTTGATGACCCGCATGATGCCGAAGATGAAGGCGAGGCCGACGCAGAGCAGGCCGTAGATGCAGCCGATGGTGAGGCCGGCGACCAGCGCCTGCGCGAGTTGCTCGAGGAGCGTATCCATCAAGGGTTCGGGCAAGGGTTTGGGTGGATCGCGAAGCCCTCGTAGCCGCGGGCCGCCACCTCGTCGCACTTCTTCCGGTAACGCCCGATGCCGCCGACATAGGGCATGAAGACGCGCGGCTTGCCCGGGATGTTGGCGCCCAGGTACCAGGACGCCGCCTTGGGGAACAGGGTCAGATCGGCCTCGTCGTTCACGTGGCGGACCCAATGGTCCTCCGCCTCGGGCGTCGCTTCGATGCCCGCCTTGCCGTGGCGCCGGAGGTGGTCGATGCAGTCGGCGATCCAGTCCACGTGCTGCTCGATCCCGATCACCATGTTGACCAGCACGGAGGGGCTGCCGGGCCCGGTGACGATGAACATGTTGGGGAAGCCGGCCGTCATCAGGCCGAGGTAGTTGCGCGGCCCTTGCGCCCATTTGTGCTGCAGCGTCTGGCCGCTGCTTCCCTTGATGTCGATGCGCAGCAGCGCCCCGGTCAGCGCGTCGTAGCCGGTGGCCAGCACGAGGGTGTCGACGGGGTATTCGGCCTTGGCGGTCCGCACGCCGGTGGGCGTGATGGTCTCGATGGGTTCTTCGCGGATCGAGACCAGGGTGACGTTCTCGCGGTTGAACGTCTCGTAATAGTCGCTGCCGACGCAGATGCGCTTGGAGCCGAGCGGGTGGTCGCGTGGCGAGAGGGCCTCGGCGACGGCCGGGTCGTGGACCAGGTCGCGGATGCGGGCGCGGACGAACTCGGCGGCGGTGTCGTTGGAGCGCTGATCGAGGTAGATGTCCTTGAAGGAATGGACGAAGTTGACGCCGCCTTCCTGCCAGCGCCGCCCGTATTCGCGCTCCCGCTCCGCCGCGTCCACGTCGAGCGCGCTTTTGTCGCTGAACTCGTAGAAGGTCCCGATCTCGCGGGCGCGGGCGCGGTGGGCGGGATAGTCGTCCTTCCAGAACCGGATCGCCGGCTGGTCCAGCCGCTGGTTGCGCGCGGGCACGACGAAGTTCGGGGTGCGCTGGAACACGACCACGTGGGCGGCGGCTTCGGCGATCACGGGGATCGCCTGGATGGCCGACGAGCCCGTGCCGATCACGCCGACGCGGTGGTCGCGGAAGTCCACGCCTTCATGCGGCCAGTCCCCGGTGTGGTACTTGCGTCCGGCGAAGGTTTCCAGCCCGGGAAGCTCGGGCACCCGCGCCGCGGACAGCGACCCGGTGGCCATGATGCAGAATTGGGCGTGGACGGCGTCGCCGCGGTCGGTGCGGACGTGCCAGAGGGTCGATCCCGCATCGAAATGCGCGGAGACCACGCGGGTCTCGAAGCGGATGTCGCGGCGGAGGTCGAACCGCTCGGCGACGTGGTTGATGTAGGCCAGGATCTCGGGCTGCGGGGCGAAGCGTTCCGACCACTCCCATTCCTGCTCGAGCGCGCGGGAGAAGGAGTAGGAGTACTGCATGCTTTCCACGTCGCAGCGGGCGCCGGGGTAGCGGTTCCAGTACCAGACCCCGCCGACGTCGCGCCCGGCCTCGAACACGACCGCGGTGAGCCCGAGCTGGCGCATGCGGTGCAGCGCATAGAGCCCGGCGAAGCCGGCGCCGATGATGACCGCGTCGACCCTGGCAGGGGCTTCTGCGCCGACGGGGGCTTCTGCGCCGTTGGCTTCCTTACGCTCGGACACCGACCACCCTCCCCCGGACGCGCGGAGCGATTGCCGGGCGCGCTGCCGGGTCCGCTTCCATCAGGTTCATCCCTAACCGATGAGTATTGACACTTACCGCTCGGAGTCAATAACCTACTCGTCAATGGCCGCGCGAGTCGGCAACAGGGGGAGTGCGCATGCCGTCCATCCGAGGGCTCGTTGCGGGCCGAGGGCTCGTTGCGGGCGCGATGCTGGCCGCCGCCTGTGTGCCGGGCGCTTTCGCGGCCGAGGCGCCGGCTGCTTTCAAGATTTCCGCCATCATCGGCTTGTCCGGCCCGCTGGCGGTGATCGGCGCGGACATGCGCCGCGGGGTCGAGATGGCGCTCGATGAACGCGGGGGCAAGCTCGGCGGCGTGCCGATCGAGATCACCTGGGACGACAGCGAGGGCAAGCCGCAGGTGACGGTGCAGAAGGCGTCGCAGCGGATCGCGCAGGGCACGCACATGATCTTCGGCGAGATCGGCTCGCCGCCCACCATCGCGCTCAGCAACGTCACCGAGCAGCGCGAAGTGCCGCTGCTAGTCACCTTTGCGGCCGACAATTCGCTGACGGCGCCGGGCCGGCTCAAGTGGACGTTCCGGACCGGCAAGAACGTTTTTTCCACCGTGCTCTCGACCGCGGGCCTGGCCGAGCAGAACAAGGTGACCCGCGTGTTCGGCATCACCCCCGACTACGATGCCGCGCGGGATTCCTGGAACGTGTTCAAGGCCTATGCGGCGCAGCACGGCATCCAGATCGTCGGTGAGGAGTTCCATCCCACGCCGAACCGGGACTTTTCCATCCTGATCGACAAGGCGCTGCGCAGCGGCGCCGATGGGCTGTTCATCGTCAGCCAGGGCAGCGACGCGGTCACCTTGCTCAAGCAGGGCGCCGAGGTCGGGCTGAAGGAGAAGATGGCGCTGTTCGGCGCCGGCGTGGTGGACGAGGTGATCATGCGCGCGGTCGGCGCGGCGGGCGTGGGCGTGGGCAGCACCATCCGCTACCATTGGAGCGAGGACTTCCCCGCCAACCGCGACTTCGTGGCGCGCTACCGCAAGCGCTTCGGGGAATACCCCTCCGCCAATGCCGGCGACGCCTATGACGGCATGCGCTGGTGGCTGCGCGTGGTCGAGAACACCCACTCCTGGGACAAGAAGGATTGGATCGCCGCGATGGCGGGCAGCGTGATCGAGGATTCGATCGAGGGCCGCAAGACGATGGGCGCGTGCGACCACCAGGCGCGGCAGATCGCGCTGGCCGGCATCGGCGTCGAGAACACCGCGCCCGATTTGCCCAAGTTCGGGATGAAGGTCACCTACGTCATGCAGCCCGAGCAGATCCACAAACCCTGCCCTTGAGGGCAGGGTAGGCCCGACATGAGCCCGACATGAGCATCGTCGTCATCGGCCTGAGCCTGGCGTCGTCGCTGTTCCTGCTGTCGGCCGGGCTGACGCTGATCTTTGGAATGCTGGGCGTGATCAACTTCGCGCACGGCTCGTTCTACATGCTGGGCGCCTATCTGGGGTTCCAGGTGATCGAGGCGACCGGGAACTTTTGGCTGGCGCTGCTGCTGGCGCCGCTGGCCGGCGGGCTGGTCGGCGCGTTGGTCGAGCGGGTGGCGTTGCGTCCGGTCTATGGCCGCGAGCAGCATTATCAGATGCTGCTGACCTTCGGCCTGATCCTCGTGCTCGAGGAGGCGGTTCGCGCCATCTGGGGGCTGGACTACAAGGAGGTGGGCGCGCCCGCTTTGCTGGCCTCGCCCACGCGGCTGTTCGGCGCCACGGTCTCGACGTACCGGTTGTTCCTCGTGGGCTTCGGCGCCGCGGTGGCCGGGCTGCTGTTCCTGGCGCTGGACAAGACGCGGATCGGCGTGATCGTGCGCGCCGCGAGCAGCGACCCCGAGATGGTGCGCGGCCTGGGGATCGACGTGAATCGCGTGCGCACGTTCGTGTTCGCGTTCGGGACGGCGCTGGCGGCCCTGGGCGGGACGGTCACGGCGCCGCTGTTCCCGGTCGAGCTCGGCATGGGGTTCAGCGTCATCATCGATTGCTTCGTGGTCATCATCATCGGCGGGCTCGGCAGCATCAAGGGCGCCGTCGCGGCGTCGCTGCTGCTTGGCCTGGTGCGGGCGGTCGGCTATACGCTGGCCCCCGAGTGGGTCGACTTCGCGAGCTATTCGCTGCTGATCCTGGTGCTGCTGACCCGGCCGCAAGGCCTGTTCGGCCGCCAGGCCCGGCTCGCCTGATGCGGCCCGCCTGATGCGGCTTTTCGGCGTAGCCCTGGTCGTCCTGTTATTGGCGCTGCCCTCGCTTGGGCTAGGCTCGGAGCGCCTGCTGCTGGTCAACCTGATCCTGGTCTATTCGATCTTCGCGCTGGGCTACGACCTGGCGTTCGGCGTGACCGGCCTGCTTTCCCTCGGCCACGCCGCCTTTTTTGGCGTGGGCGGCTACGCGCTGGCCAACCTCACCTTGCGGCTGCACTGGCCGTTCGAGGCGGCGCTGCTGGCCGGCGGCGTGCTCGCGTCCGGCCTGGCCGCGCTGATGGCGGTGGTGGCGCTGCGGCTCACCGGGATTTTCTTCGCCCTGACCACGCTCGCCTTCGGCCAGCTTTGCTACATCGTGGCGAGCACCCGCGCCAAGGCGTGGACCGGCGGGTTCGACGGCATCTCGGGGGTCGGCCGCCCCGTGCTGTTCGGCTACGATTTCAGCGACGACCGGCTGTTCCTGTACTACAATGCAACGATCTTCCTGCTGCTGCTTGCCGTCGCGGCCCGGCTGCGGCGTTCGCCGTTCGGGCAGGTGCTGGCGGGCATCCGCCTGAACGCTGCGCGCATCGAGCAGCTCGGCTGGCGGGTCAGCCGCTACCAGGTCGCCGTCTTCGCCATATCCGGCTTCTACGCCGGGATCGCTGGCGGGCTGCTGGCCTCGCTGCTGTTCTACGTCAGCCCGCAGACCATGAACTGGACCACCTCCGGCGACGTGCTGATCATGTCCATCCTCGGCGGCGTGGGCACGCTGCTTGGGCCCGTGCTCGGCGTCGGCTTGTTCGAGGTGCTGCGCGACCAATTGGAGCGGCTGACCGACCGCTGGTATGGGGTGCTCGGGCTGATTTTCGTCGCCGTGACCATCTTCGCCCCGGGGGGCGTGATGGGCGTGATGGGCGTGATCCGGTCGGTCCGGCGGCGCGTGCAGTCCGCCCGGTGAGTATTGCGCTCGAGTGCCGGTCCCTATCGGTCCAGTACGGGCGGTTCACCGCCATCGAGGATTTCAGCTACGGTTTCGAAACGGGCGGGCTGTACGGCATCATCGGCCCGAACGGGGCCGGCAAGACCACGCTGATGAACGTGATCGTCGGCGGCAAGCCGCCGACGGCGGGCGCGGTGATCCTGGGCGGCCATGACGTGACCGGGCTCAGTATTCCGCGGCGGGCCCGGCTCGGCCTCGGGCGCAGCTTCCAGATTTCGAAGGTGTTCGCCGAGATGAGCGTGTTCGAGAACCTGCGCCTGGCCGCGCAGGCGACGGCGTTCCCGATGCAGCCGTTGTGGCGCCCGGCGAGCGCCTATCCCCTGCTCGCGGAGCGGGCGCGGGCGATGCTGGCCACGGTGGGGCTCGAGCGGCATGCGGACGCGGCGGCGGACAAGTTGTCGCACGGCGACCAGCGCGCGCTCGAGCTGGGGCTGGCGCTGATGACCTCGCCGAAGGTGCTGCTGCTGGACGAGCCGTTGGCGGGCGTGGGCCACCACGGGCTCGCTGCCGCCATCGACCGGCTCGCCCGGCTGGCGGAGGGGCGGACGGTGCTGTTGATCGAGCACAACATGAACGCCGTCATGCGCCTGGCCAAAGAAGTGCTGGTCATGGTCAACGGCCGCCTCGTCGCCAGCGGGCCGCCCGAGGAGGTGCGCCGGAACCCGGCCGTTCGCGACGCCTATCTCGGCAGCGAGGCCCCTCCTGGCAACGACGGCTGACATGCTCGAGCTGCGGTCGGTGGACGCATTCTTCGGCAAGGCGCAGGTGCTGCATGGGCTTTCGCTGGCGGTCGGGGACGCGGAGGTGGTTGCGCTAATCGGGCGCAACGGCGCGGGCAAGACGACGGCGCTGCGGGCGATGGCGGGGCTGATGCCGATCCGGTCCGGCCAGCTCGTGCACGACGGCGCCGAAGTGACCGGACTGCCGGCGCACCGGCTGAGCCGGCGCGGCATCAACTACGTGCCGGAGACAAGGCGCATCTTCCCGAACCTGAGCGTGGAGGAGAACCTGCGCATCGCCACCTTCGCCCACCGGGCCAGCGTGTGGACGCTGGCCCGCATCTACCAGCTGTTCCCCAAGCTCGCCGAGCGCCGCCGTTCTCCCGGCGACTCGCTCTCCGGCGGGGAGCAGCAGATGCTGGCGATTGCCCGCGGGCTGCTCACCGGGCCGCGCGTGCTGCTGCTCGACGAGCCGACCGAGGGGTTGGCGCCCCGCGTCGTGGACGACCTGGTCGAGGCGATCCGGGCCGTGCGGGAGGAGGGGATCGCGGTGGTGCTGGTCGAGCAGAAGCTGAAGGTGCCGATGGCGCTGGCGTCCCGGCAGTATGTGATCGAGAACGGGCAGATCGTCTGGGCGGGTACGACGGAGCAGTTGCGGCAAAGCCAGCGCGAGGTCGAGGCGCTGGTGGGTTTCTGACCCGGGCCGTTTGCCGGCGACTTGCCGGGTAGCTAATCCTACCGGCAATTGTAATTTGGCGCCGAACGTGATTCCCTGGCCGCAACCACCGCGCCGATGCGCGGGATGACCAGGGATAGAGAAGTTTGCGCATGTCGGCCAGCACGGCTCCAATCATTGGCATAAGGGACGAGGTGGTCGCCCTCAAGCGCGAGCGGACCATCGCGGTGGCGGCCGAGCTGTTCTATGAACGGGGCTACGAGAACACCTCGCTCGACGCGATCGCCGAGCGGATGAACGTCACCAAGCCGTTCATCTATGCCCATTTCGCGTCCAAGGCGGAGCTGCTGGCGGAGATTTGCTCGCGCGGCATCGCCTCGGCGCTTGCGGCGCTGGACGGGGTGCTGACGACGATGCCGGGTTCGCCGCGCGAGCGGCTGGAGGCGATCGGCCGGCGGTTCGTCAATGCCGTGCTGAACAGCCAGCGCTACATCGCGATCTTTGCCCGCGAAGAGAAGAACCTGGCGCCGGACGACTACACGCGCATCGGCGAGATGCGCCGGACCTTCGACCACAAGCTGACCAAGCTGCTCGACGAGGGCGTCGCGGCGGGCGAGTTCCAGATCCCGGACACGCGGATCGCGGCGCTGGCGATCGGCGGCATGGTGAGCTGGGCTTACGTTTGGTACCGGCCCGGCGGCCGCTTGACGCTCGATCAGACCAGCAGCGCGCTGACGGACCTGATCATGAACATGGCCGGCGCCTCGCCGGCCAAGCCCAAGGTGGTCCGCCCCGGGCGGCGCCGGTAGGGCCGTGGGCCAGGGGCGCCACGCTCAGCGCCGTGCGATTGCGGGCTTGCCAAGGAGGTCGCGGCGGTCAAACTGGAGCAAAAGGCGGGAGGCGACGCGGATGGGCGCGCGTTCGGAACGATGGTGACGGAGCAGTTCGATTACGTGATCGTCGGGTCGGGCCCGGCCGGTTCGGTGCTGGCCGACCGGCTGACCGAGGACGGCCGCACGACCGTGTGCGTGCTCGAAGCCGGCATTCCCGACCGCAGCTTATACATCCGCATCCCGGCCGGCTTCGTGAAGACGCTCTACGATCCCAAGTCCATCTGGGGCTTCACCTGCGAGCCCGGTCCCGGCCTGGACGGGCGGCGGATGCGGCTGCCGCAGGGCCGGCTCGTCGGCGGCTCGAGCTCGCTCAACGGCATGGTCTACAACCGCGGCCAGGCGGAGGACTTCGACGATTGGGAGGCGCTGGGCTGCACCGGCTGGGGCTATCGGGACGTGCTGCCCTACTTCCGGCGGTCCGAGCGCAAGATCGGGCCCGGCGACGACCAGTACCGGGGACGGCTCGGCGCCTTTCCGGTCACCCACCCCGACTGGCCCAGCCCGCTCTGCGACGCCTTCATCGGCGGCGCGGCCGAACTCGGCATTCCGCGCAACGACGACTACAACGGTGCGGCGCAGGAAGGCGCGGGCTACTTCCAGCGCAACATCCATAGGGGGCGCCGGGTCAGCGCCGCCGACGCGTTCCTGCATCCGGCGGTCCGTCGCGGCAAGGTCGCGCTGCGGCCGAACTGCCAGGCCACCCGCATCCTGCTGGACGGCAAGCGCGCCACGGGGGTGCGCTACCGCGAGGGCGGCGCCGAGAAGACGGTGCTGGCCGGGCGCGAGGTCCTTCTGTGCGCAGGTGCGGCGAACTCGCCGAAGCTGCTGCAATTGTCGGGCATCGGGCCTGCGGCCGTGCTGCGCGAGGCGGGGGTGGCGATGGTGCACCACCTGCCGGGGGTGGGCGAGAACCTGCGCGACCACCTCACCACGCGCATCGTGGCGCGCGCCAAGAATGCACGCACGATCAACGAGGTTTCGCATGGGTGGCGGCTGGGCGCGGAGGTGTTGAAATGGCTGGCCGGCCGGCCGAGCATCCTCGCCATGAGCCCGTCGCTGGTGCATGTGTTCTGCAAGTCCCGCCCGGAGCTCACCCGGACCGATACGCAGGTCCTGTTCACGCCGGGCAGCTATCAGGAGGGCAAGATTTACGTCCTGGACGAGCATCCCGGCATGAGCGCCGGTGCCCGCTCGCAGCGGCCGTTCAGCGCGGGATGGGTGCGGATCCGCTCCGCCGATCCGATGGCGGACCCGATGCTGCAGCCGAACTACCTGGCGGACGAGCGCGACCAGGTGGGCATGGTGGTGGCGCTCAAGCTGGCGCGCCGGCTGTTGCAGACCGACGCCATGCGCCCGTTCGTCGATGCGGAAACCCTGCCCGGCGCGGCCGTTTCGACCGACGACGAGTGGCTGGACTACGCGCGCCAGCGCACGGGCACGGCCTACCATCTTGGCGGCAGCTGCACGATGGGGCCCGCCAGTACGCCCGGCGCCGTGGTCGGCATCGACCTGCGCGTGCACGGGCTCGAGGCGCTTCGGGTCGTCGATGCCTCGGTGATGCCGCTGCTGCCGTCGGCGAACACGCAGGCGGCGACCCTGATGATCGCCGAGAAGGCGGCGGACGCGATCCGCGCCGCCGCCTGACAGCACACGACCGGACAACGAGGGGGGACGATCCGATGCGATGCGGGGCAGGTAGGGGCAAGTACAGGTGGGCTGCCGTTCTGGCGATGGCGTTGGCGATGGCGTTGGCGGGCCCCGCGTCGGCGCAAGCGCCGGCGTCGG
>JAABUK010001375.1_pt1 | contig 46539 bp, 48 predicted proteins | sample 5559141 | NCBI WGS metagenome assembly JAABUK01 (sample SAMN10711869, study PRJNA513367) | rock metagenome | isolation source: Antarctica rocks | place: Antarctica: Victoria Land, Pudding Butte nord | collected 2016-01-03 | reverse complement strand
TCCAAATGGGCTCTGATCAGCAACAATCGGGCGGAAAGCTGATCAACATCCACATCAGGCAGCGACATAGCACAATCCTACCGAACACAAACAGTCAAACCTACGTAGATACCTAGCGAGTCCTAAGACCACGAACCAGCGCGCGGTCACCACGCCCCGCCGATACGCCGCCCCGGCGTTCGAGACCGCTGCCGCAGTTCGAACCCGGAGTCGCCGGACGTTGGTTGGTGGCTTCAACGGGGACCTCCTCGCGTCCAAGTCAGCAAAGGTGCCTCACCTGTCGGGAAAGCGGGCAAGACCGACCTTGCGGCGAATTTCGATCATCCCGATGTGGTGGGTGTGGGGGCGACCGACGGCGTCACCGCAGGCGACGTGGTCGGCAGAGCGGTAGAGATCAGAGAGCCGTCGGGAAGCCGGGAGGTCACATGACAGCCGCTGACATCGGCGCGCAACGCACCCTGCAGGGGTTGGAGCTGGCGGATGATGTCATCCAGAGTTGTGAGGTTCAGATCGCGGACGGCGTCGCCGATCTTGTTGATGGCGTTGTAGGCGTCCTGCCCTTCGTTGATCGCTCGCAGGCACGCCTCGTTGACGACGATCTGCACCGAGGCTCCCGGCGCCGATGACGATGACGATGACGATGACGATGACATCGAGCCCACCACTGCGGTTGTCGACAGTGCGGTGTCGGGCGAAACGGTCCGGCCCGCGATCGGGATCGAGGAATCACTGGCGAGCAACCCGGTGATGATCACTCCCGCGGCCAGCCCGAGAACGAAGGTACCGGCGGCCAGCCACCATCGAGCTGCCCGTCGTGGGCTGCGAGGAACGCGGGATGAACCAGTTGTTGGCTGCGTCATCGTGGCCTTTCGACGTCATCGCCTTGCCGTGCTGCGCGGATGTATCCGAAGACGATCATAAGAACCGCCACCGATGCGACCGCCGTTGGGGACCGATTCCGGCGAGGATCCCGGCGCGCGCCACCATGTCGGTTCGCCCTTGCAGGAGCAACCTCGTCCGGATGGGGGATGACCGCTTCCGTCGGAACCGGAGCGTCTGACCAGATGCTCACCTTTACCCGGATTCCGACCGAACCGGCGATACTGATGCACGACGTGCGGCGGAGGGAAAGCGGAGAGGCCCTGACCAGGGCACTGGCAGCACGCGTCCCGGGATCCATGCGTGGCTGGCGCAAGATCTATTAGCTCCCGGTTGAAACGGGAACAGCCTCACTCGGCGAGAATTGACGTCGTCGCGCAGTTGCCAGCATTCGGCCGACGACGTTCCGTGGAGGTGTTGATGACCGTGCCGGGAGCTGTACTCGCTGGCCGTTACCGCCTCGTCGACAGGATCGCGACCGGCGGCATGGGATCGGTGTGGGAGGCCTGGGACGAGCTACTGCACCGCCGGGTGGCGGTCAAGCAGCTCCTGCCGCAGCCGGGGCTGAGCAAGGACGACGCCGCGATGGCCCGCAGCAGGGTGATCCGCGAGGCTCGGATCACCGCCCGCCTGCACCATCCGCACGCGGTCACGCTCTACGACGTCATCGAGCAGGACGGGCAGCCGTGCCTGGTGCTGCAATATGTGCCCTCCCACAGCCTGAGCTCGTTGTTGGCGGAGCAGGGCCCGCTGCCCGTGGCGTTCGTGGCGCGTATCGGCGCCGAGGTCGCATCGGCTCTGGCCGCTGCTCACCTCGTCGGGATCATCCATCGGGACGTCAAACCCAGCAATGTGCTGATCGCCAGCGACGGCGCTGCCAAGCTGACCGACTTCGGGATCTCGCACGCTGCCGGCGACATCAGCCTCACCTCCACCGGGATGGTGACGGGCACTCCGGCGTTCTTGGCGCCCGAGGTTGCCCGCGGCGCCCCGTCCGGTTTCCCGGCCGATGTCTTCTCCCTCGGGGCAACGATGTATGCCGCCTTGGAAGGGGCGCCACCGTTCGGTATCGACCAGAACCCCATGGCCACCTTGCACAAGGTCGCCTCGGGTCAGGTAATCCCGCCACGACGCAGCGGACCACTGACCGCCGTTCTTCTGCAGATGCTGGCGGCTGAGCCCGCGGAACGGCCGGGGATGTCCGACATCGCCCGGGTGTTGGCCGGCCAGGCAGACGGGTCGGGACACTTACGCGCTGCACACCCGACGACGATCGCGCTTCCGCCGCGCACCATCCGCGATTGGCCCACCAACCTCCAATCTGGAGCACCTCTGGTCCGGCCGGCACCGGTACCGCTGCCACCGGCACCCATACCGTCGCCCGTTCGGCGCCGCCGATCGCGCGGCGGGCTCATTGCCGTGGCTATCGCCCTCGTCCTGTCAGTGGCGGCGTTCGGAGCATTCCTGTTGTTCGGACGAACCGCCGGCGGTCATGCCGCCGCCTCGGCATCGGCCCAACCGTCACTCGGAACGACGTCGTCCACTGCCTCGACAACCGGCTCTCCGACCAGCCGCAGCCAGGCACCCAGTTCCACTCGGGCAGTTCTCGCCCCGGAAACGACAGCGCCCCGCTCCGGCAGCCGTGCGGTGATCCCGCCCGCGCCAGCCACCTCCTCGGTGAGCCGCACATCGACGTCCAAGGTCCAACCCCGGACGACGACGGCGCCGCGGACAGCGGCGCCAACGCCCTCGACCTCCAAGCTGACCTCCTCAACGTCACGGTCCAGTCCGGCCGCGCCCCCGCCGACTTCCGCCCAACTCGCGGGCGCGATCACCGACTACTACGCCCTGTTGCCTGGCGACACCGACCACGCCTGGGCCAGCCTCACTTCCAAATACCAGACCGATACCGCCAAAAGCCGGCAGGTCTACCAACGCTTCTGGGACAGCGTGCAACGCGTCGTCGCCAGTAGCCCGCACGGCGCTACCCCGGACACGGCGGAAGCGACGATCACCTACTACTTCAAGAGCGGCAAAGTCGCCGTCGAGCCCACCGTGTATTCGCTGGTCCGATCGGCCGGGGTCCTCAAGATCGACACCTCAACGGTCTTGAGCAGTGAAATTCGATGAGGTGCTGGCGAGGTACAACGGACAGGTGAGCGATATACGGGTGATGGGGGCTCCTATGAGGTTGTTGGCCTGGATTCGACGCGCCGAATTCTCGACGAGGCCGGTGCACCCGGACACCAGGGCGGCGCTGGCGCGCAGGTGGGCCGCGCTACCGCCGAGCCGTCGGCCAGTTCCGCGCACCACCCTTGGTCGGCTGTGCTGACCTTCTGCACGAGGACCCCGGTCCGCACGCTGACGACGTCGGCGGTCAGCGCCGCGGTCACCAGCGCCGCGGCGTCCGGGCCTTCGCCGACCAGCAACGTCGCAGCCGCTTCCACGATGCTGACGGAGGATCCCAGCCGAGCGAACGCCTGTCCGAGCTCACCGCCGATACTGCCGCCGCCCAACACCAACAACCGTTCGGGTAGGGCCGTCAGCACCCAGACCTCGACGCCGGTGACCGTGACGCCGTACCTGTCGGCCCGCCTTACCTGTGCCGCAGTACGGGCGGCCGACAGCAAGGTCTTGCTGGGCACGCATCCGGTCCACAGGCAGTCACCACCGCTCCGATCCTTTTCCACCAGCAGCACCGTCGCACCGAACCCGGCCGCCGCCTTTGCCGCAACCAGGCCCGCGGTCCCGCCGCCGATCACCAACAGATCCCACCTTCCCCCTTGTCGGGGCGACACCGGATCCGAGATCCACGCCGAACTCTTGGCCAGGTCGGTCATCCGACATGCACCGTCAGTTGCGAACGGACGCCCGGATCGCCGTCGAGGAGGGCTGGATGCGACGCGCCGACCACCGGCCGGTGAGCATCGTGGTGATGGCCGAGATCATCGATGACTCCGCGGGTTCGGTGTAGTGAGCAGATGTGTGCGGACCCGGGCCCGGCGAAGACGACAGTTCACGGTGATCCAGTCGGGTGCGCGGCCGGTGTCGGGCTCACGGTGCCCGCCGCGACGTGGACGTGCCCAGAGCGCAACACGGCCTCCGAGATCCGGGTGGTGTCTCGGATCAGCCGATCCCACGGCGCTCGATGCGGGTCAGAGTGACCGGTGAAACACGCCAAGCGCGCCAGGAGAGAGAACATCCGACCCCAACCGGTCGGTAGGGCCAGGTCCACGATCGCGATGCGAGCACCCGGACGCAGCCTGCTTACCGCTTCTGTCCACGCGGATTCCCAGTCTTCGATCACCGACAGCGAGTACGTGAACAGGGCCGCGTCGAAAGGCCGGTCGTCCAGCGGCAGCTCATTCAGCTTCCCGCCATCACCGTTCACGACCTGCACGTTGATCCAGTTTCGTGCAACGATCCGCCGTCTGGCCACCCGCAGCATCGCCGTGGAATTGTCTATCCCGACCACACCGCCGGTGTCGCCGACCGCAGCGCGCAAGAAGGAGAAATTCAGCCCCGTCCCGCAACCGACATCGAGCACCCGGTCCCCCCGCTGCAGACCCAGGAACGCGATCCCGCACACCCGGCCTGCCCGATACACCAGCCGCTCCATCGACAGCACGTCGTACCAGCGTGCCCCTGGCCCGTAGCGCGGCAGGCTGAGATGTTTCATCACCCCAGCATGCCCGGGATCCATGACTCGGTGGACGGGCGAATGCTTCGCGGCTGCCGGCGGTCGGGGCTATTGGAACGGAGATTGGAACGGGTCCAGATTGCCTGTCGTCTCCTCCTCCGGCGCGGGGGTTACCGCTTCGCCGTGAGGTTTCCCGGGTCTGCGCAGATCGTGGACCTGACCACCCACGCCGTCCCCATCGCGGAGGCGCCCCAGGCGTACAAAACCTTCCAGGACAACACGGATGGCTGCATCAAGGTCGTCCTCAAACCCTGATGCAGATTCTCGACTTCGCCCTCGATCTGCTAGTGGTGGGGTTGCGCTTCGAGTAGCAGCTTGGTCATCTCTGGCAGGTCGAAGAACTGGGCGATTTCCAGCGCTGTTCGTCCACCCGCGGTCGGTTGAGCTCCAGCAGCCAGCAGGGCTCGCACGATGTCGGTGGCGCTTCGGAACACGGCAGCTCCCAGCGCGGTCTGGCCGCGGTCGTTGACCCGCTCGGTATCGGCGTTGCGTTCCAGCAGCGCCTGCACCGTCGAGAGGTGACAGTGGTAGGCGGCGAGGATCAGGAAGGTGTCGCCGGTGCCGCCGGTCAGATTGACCGGAATGCCGGCATCGACGGCCGCCGCGAGTTCGGTCGTCCGGCCGTTGCGGGCGAGGTCCAGCAGACTCTGCAGAAGGGCGAGTTCCTCGGCGGTCAAGGGCTCGGACATGCTCGAGAGTCTAGGAGAATCCCGGATCTGGCGCTGCGGCAGGCGCACCTGCTGCGACCCGCCGGCCTCATTTGATCCTGACACGCAGGCACTCCGGGAAACGAAGCTGCCGCCCGACGTTCGAACGCGCCGGTATCAGGCGGTGACCTTCACCGCCTTGCAGCCCAGCTTGCGCGCATATGTGCTCGCCGATGCCGGCAACGCGACGGTGCAGACGGTGTGCTGCCCCGCAGCCGCGGCGATCCGGACGTGGAAGCCGTGATTGCCGGTGATGCCGAAGATGCGGTCGACGTCCGCACGAACCGCCGCGGCCCGGGTGTTGGCCACGGTCCGACCGTCCAGCGTCACCCTGACCAAGCTGTTGGAGCCGGACACGTTGGGGTCGAAGGCCCAACCGGACACTGCGAACGTCCGCTTGGCACCGGTGGCACTGTCGAACGAACCGTTCGCGGGCCGGGGAACAGTGACGGCGCGGCAACCGAGGCTGACCGCGGCCGATGATGTGCCCGCTGGATGAGCAATGACGCACACGGTGTGCCGCCCGACAGCGGTGGTGATTCCGGCGCTGAACCCGTGACTGCCGGTAGCGCCGGCGGCCCGGTTCACATCGGCTCGATACGTGTTGGTAGCCAGGTTCGCCACCGACCGGCCGTCGACGGTGAGCCCGACAGAGCCGCTATAGCTCTTGCGTTGCGGATCGACCGCCCAGCCGGAGACCCGGAAGCCGCCGGTGACACCGGACACCGCGTCGAGTGAGCCGGTCATCCTGGGTTGAACCCGGGGCCAGGAATCGGCTGCAGTAGCGCGGTTGAAGTGGTAATAGCCGATCAGGTCTCCCGACCAATAGCGGTTGTACCACTGCTGGATCAGCAGGGGTGTACCGGTGCTGGACGCCGCGGCAGCCGCGGGGTGTCCGTTGATCATGCCGATGTAGATGCCGGCGTGGTAAGCCGGGGCCTGGCCGCCGTTGCCGAAAAGTGCGACGTCGCCCGGCACCGGGTGGGAGGTCTTGGTGAACTCGCCGGAGGTGCGGATGATGCTGTCGCCACTTCCGTTTCCGATATCCACACCGAAGCCGTATCCATACATCTCGCGAACGAACCCGGAGCAGTCGACCCTGCTACCCAGGGGTGCAGGGTGGGCATTATGTCCACCGCCTGAGGAGTACATGATGCCAAGCGTCGTCTGGTGGATCGCTTCGGCAACCATTCTGCTCAGCCGTGGCGCCTGATACGCGATGACCGTGGCCATCGGCGTTGCCGACACCCGTGGCGTCACGGCGCTTGCGGCACCTTGGCCGAGCCCGAACCCCAGGGTCACGGTGGCGACGGCCACGGCTCCCGCGGTTGTTTTTCGCAGTGCGGTGGCAAACTTCAAAATAAAATCTCCGATGCTATTGGCGGGCGGAATGCCTCGCCTCGGTCGCTCGCGCGTCGGTGCGGCAGCGAATCGTGCGGGTCGGCGATAAGGTCTTCACTTCCTTCCATTGACTGGGTTGACGTACTGGCGCTCGACGGCATCGGGCCGGTCGCCATCGTCACAAATCAGGTTGTTTCCGCCACCGCCCCTGAGGTGGTCGTTGCCCGAGCCCCGGTCGGAGTGTCGTCGCCGCACGTATTCGTCGCGCGCCTGTTTGTTTCACCATTCTCGCAGGCTGCAGTCAATGCACTTCTGCCCGTTAGAAGGGTTCCTGACTTCCAACGGGTGGAAAACGTCCAACAGTTCATCACCAGAGATGGCGCGGCGCGGCATGCTATCCGGGAAAGTCGCCGAGGGCGTGACCCAGCGCGACGTCCACCAGGCGCACCAGCGCGGCGCCGCCACGGACAGAACGACTATACCCATGACGTTCCGGCCGAGCTTCAATACTAGGTCTCCCAATCGTCAGAACCAGTGGGGGAGGTACGTCCAACACGCTCATCCGCAGGTTTTCATGATGGCTCTGACTAGGCGGCCGCAGGAAGTAGTGCTGACGGCGCTCTGGCCGGACTGACAGGATGACCGGTATGGACATGACGCAGCTCGACAGGATCCGCTCTGGTCAAGGCTTCTTCGCAGCTTTGGATCAGAGCGGTGGCAGCACGCCGAAGGCGTTGGCCGACTATGGCATTGCTGAGAGCCGATACGCCTCCAACGAAGAGATGTTCGATCTCGTGCATACAATGCGCACCCGGGTGGTGACCAACCGTGCGTTCGCCAGCTCACGAATTCTGGCGGCCATCCTGTTCGAGCAGACCATGGACCGGTCGATGCAGGGGGTCCCGACAGCGCAATACCTGTGGGAGGAAAAGCACATCGTCCCGTTCCTCAAGGTGGACAAGGGCCTCGCCGACGAGCACCACGGTGTGCAACTGATGAAGCCGATCGACGAGTTGGCGAAGTTGCTGGAGCAGGCCAGGGCACACGGGATTTTCGGCACCAAGATGCGGTCGGTGGTCAAGAACGCGGACAACGCCGGGGTGAAGGAGATCGTCGACCAGCAATTCGAATACGGCTTGCAGATCATCGCGGCCGGACTGGTTCCTATCCTGGAGCCGGAGGTGAGCATCGAATCCGGTCAGAAGGAGGAGGCGGAAGCGCTGCTGCGGGATGCGCTCCGTTCGCACCTCGAAACGCTGCCGGACGGCGCCACCATCATGTTGAAATTGACAATTCCGACACAGCCTGACTTCTACGCCGATCTCGCCGCCGATCCGCGGGTCCTCCGGTTGCTGGCTCTGTCCGGCGGTTACCACCGGCAGCAGGCATGCGAGCTGCTGGCCAAGGATTCCGACATGATTGCAAGCTTCTCGCGGGCATTGCTCCAGGACCTTTTCGACCAGCAATCCGACGAGGAATTCGAAGCGCAATTGGAAGCCTCCGTCGCGGAAATCTTCGCTGCCTCTGTCAACAAGAAGCCGTAGCTCGGCTGCACGCCTTCGGCTGGGCCCAACCGATGCATTCGACCGTCGGCCAACAGGTGCGCTCATCGGCAAGAGCTCATCCCCGGTGATGGATGTCGCCGGGCCACGTCAGGCGCTCGAGCGTTCGTTCCGGCCGGTCGAGTCGGAGAGAATGAGCCATGTCCATAACAGGTTCTGAGTCCACGTCAGACAAAGACGTTCCGGTCGACCCTGCCACCGCCGGTGTGGCCCGGTTGCAGGCACAGGTGGCCCGGCTCGAGCTGCATCTGGATCCACAGCGTCTTTTCACCGGCGCGGACGGGCACGCCGTTGTCCCGGCGTGGTGGCGATTGACCGCTGGAGAGAAGCGGGCTCCGGTGGCTCTGGCAACTGCCGCAGCGATCGCGCTGCAGGTGGCTCTGCCCGCCAGGCTGAACCTGAACTCTCGATTTCTGCTGCCCTTGATCGAGGTTGCATTGTTGGTGGCGGTGGTCTCGCTGAATCCCGGTCGGATCGATCGGATCTCCCGGCCGTTGCGGCTGTTGGGGCTGGGTCTGACGGCGGTGGCGAGCCTGGCGAACACATACTCCGCGGTGGTACTCATCGTAGGATTGGTGCACGGAACGAACGGTGACGCGCCGGGGCCGCTGCTGTCCACGGGCGCGGCGATCTATCTGACCAACATCATCATTTTCGCATTGTGGTACTTCGAGCTGGACCGGGGAGGTCCGGCGGCCCGAGCCTGCGCACTGAACTCCCACCCCGATTTCCTGTTCGCCCAGATGACAGCGCCCAATGTCGCCGATCCGCAGTGGGAACCGAAATTCGCTGACTATCTGTACGTCTCCTTCACCAACGCCACCGCGTTCAGCCCGACCGACACGCTACCGCTGACCCGATGGGCGAAAATGATCATGATGCTGCAGTCCGCGGTGTCATTGGTGACGGTTGCGCTGATCGTGGCCAGGGCGGTCAATATCTTGAAGTAGCCGCAGGCAATGACGGCAATGACGGCAATCGAACGGTGTGCCGACCACTACCGCTAGTGCCCTCGTCTCGCGATAGGTGGTTTGGCCGGCATCGGTGACTCCGGCCCGGTTGACGGATCGGAAACACCGAAGGCCGGACGGAACGAATGTTCCATCCGGCCTTCGATGTGGTGTCACTCTCAGACAGCAGCCTTGCTGGCGGCGTACTGCGCCTTGACGTCTTCGGAGATCCGGCCGCGGGCGGCGACCGTGACGTTGTTGTCGGCGGCCCAGGCGCGGATGGCGGCCAGCTCGCTCTTGTCGGTCTTACCTGCTGCGCCACCACTGGACTTCCGGCTGCCTCCACGGGCCGGGGTCACCCGGGCGGCGGCGGCGGTGGGCGTCCGGATCTTGCGGCCGGCGTCGACGAACTCTGCAACGGTCTTGCGGAGATTCTTGGCGTTCTTGGCGTTCAGGTCGATCTCGTAGTGCGCTCCGTCCAGGGCGAACGAGACGGTTTCCACGGCTTTGCTGCCGTCGAGGTCATCTGTGAGAACGATGGTGGTCTGCTGTGCCATTCGGTGTGGTTCCTTTGCATATTGATCGGTAGTGACAACGCAATGCTATCGGACTTGGATGCCCGACATCACAAGCATAATTCAGCGGTGAGTACTCGCCGTGCTGTTCCGCCTCGTTCGTCCGGTTCCGTCGCTTTCGACTCGCCGGGCAGGGCAGGGCTGGCATGGAACCGGACGGGTCATTGCATCTGGCTCGAGCCTGTCGGCCCCTGGATTTGCCACCGCGTGGGCGCCGGCGCTGGAATCGTTTCACTGCAACAAGTTCTACCTGCAACATCATCGCTGGTCGATCCCTCCATCGAGACTTCCGGCAGCATTGAAGATGGAAATGGTGACAAGCGTCGCCCCGCGCAACCGATGAATGCGATCCTGCAGTCGGCGCACGATCTCCAGTGTCCAATCACACGCCACGAACCAGAATCTGCATCGGCTGTCGGCACCAGCCGGCGTCGGCGCGGCTAATAACGAGCTGCGTTCCCGAGGGGAGTCGGGGGGTCTGCGGCAGAAGCCCAGCGGTAGCGGTTCAGCGGTAGGGGCTCAGCCGCGGTCGTTGCATTGTTTTCCAAATAGATCGTTGCCGTTCGGTACCGCAGCGCGAAGGTGGTCCCGTACGTCCCCGGCCTATCGGACTGAGCATCGCCACGGTGAGATCGGCTATCGCCGCGCTACCACGGGCGACGCGCGATCAACGTTGCCGCCAGTGGTTCGATCTCGGCACCAGTGGGGTACAGGCGGGATATGCGCCGCACACACTTTTCTTTCTCAACGTCTCGCCCAGATGAGCTGGTGAGATCCGTTGCCTGACGCGGCGATAGCGGCACTGGTGATCATCGGGGGCGGGCCGACCGCACACGCCGCGTTGAAGGCCTACCGGAAGGCTGATTCGGCGGGCCGGGTCGTGATGGTCTCCGAGGATGCGGTTGCGCCGTACAACCGGCCACCGTTGTCCAAAGATTTTTTGCGCGGCGAGTCGGATGAGGATGTCCTTCCCCTGGAGTCAGCCGAGTTCTACAGCGACAATCGCACCGAGCTGATGCTGGCGGATTCGGTGACGGTTCTGGACCCTCGGTCCAGAACCGTTCGCACTCGGTCCGGTACTGAGATCCGCTACGAGCAATGCATTCTGGCGACCGGGTGCGAGCCGGCTTCGCTGGACGTGCCGGGCGGGAACACCGCACTTCGCCTGCGGTGGCTCGACCAGGCCCGGGGGTTACGGGATGCCGCGCAAACGGCCCGCAGCGCAGTCGTCATCGGCTCGGGGTTCATCGGCTGCGAAGCCGCCGCATCGCTGGCGCATCGTGGCATTGCGGTCACCATGGTCTCGACCGAGCCCTTGCCGCAGCTACACCGGCTCGGACCGGCGGCGGCAGAGCTGATCACCGGCTGGCTGGAAAGCGCCGGCGTGCGGATCCACCACGGGGTTCAGGTGACCGATATCGGAAACGGCCGTATCGTCCGGCTCTCCGACGGCACCGTCTTGTCCACCGATCTGCTGCTGTCTGCGGTGGGCGCCACGCCGCGCACCGAACTGGCCGAGGCCGCCGGTGCCCATCTGCGTCAGGGTCGAGTGGCGGTGGATGAGGCAATGCATTCCTCCGTTGCCAATCTGCTGGCGGCCGGTGACGTTGCAATGGCCTACAACACCGGCGCCGCAAGACATCTGACCGTTGAGCACTGGGGGGAGGCAGAGCGGATGGGCGAAATCGCCGGCATCACCGCGTCCGGCGGGCAGGCCCAGTGGTCCGACGTTCCCGGCTTCTGGTCGGAGATCGGCGATCACACCCTCAAGTACGCCGCGTGGGGAGACGGCTTCGACGAGGCGATTCCGGTGCACCACGACAACGGCGGTCTCACGGTCTGGTACGTCAAGAACGACGTCGTCGTCGGGGTACTCACCAGTCAGGCCGACGACGACTACGACCGCGGCCAGACCCTGATCTCGGCCGGAGCGCCGGTTCCGGTGAGAAGGAGCTTCTGACAGTCGAGTTCCGCCCGCCCGCCAGGGTGACGGCGGGCGCTCTCTCGTAGTCGACCGATCACTTTCAGTTGCAGGATTCGTTGTGTAAACGCCACTAGCCCGGTAGGGTGACGCTACGAGCTAGAAGCGCAAGCGCAAGGGGATTCGTAACCCCGATGCGAACAGGACGCTCGGTCATCAGAGCGCTCGCGCTTCGAGCTCGAGAGTGGATGCACACCATGGGGGCCTGCATCGGGTTGGCCGCGTTGAAACGGGAGGAATCTTGATGGACCAGAGCGTGGGTGGGCGTCTCCAACCGAGACGGTGGCGGCGCAGGACGACGGGTATCGCGGTGGCCGGCTTGCTGGCGCTGGCGCCCGCGGAGACCATGGCCGGCGGCGGATTGCTTTTCGTCGCCGATGCAGTGGGACCGGCCCAGGCGCAACCCTCGTCGTTCTCAGGCAATCAATGGGGTGACGCCAAGGCCGATGCTGCGGCGAAGGCCGGGACGGCGAAGAACTCCGCCATGGCGGATCCGGGCTCGCTGTACACGGTCGAGAACGCGATCGGCGCCCGCAGGGTCTGGCTGCAGAAAGACGCCAGCGGGCAACAGATCACCGGCCAGGGCGTGACCGTGGCGCTCTTGGACTCCGGCACCGCCGCGGTCCCCGGTCTGGATGGGACCGGCAAGCTCATCGACGGCCCGGACCTGTCCGTGGAGAGCAACGGGCCCCTGACCGACCAGGACACGTTCGGCCACGGCACGTTCATGGCCGGAATCATCGCCGGCCGCGACGCCGCACCACTCACCGAGAAGACGATCAATCTGCTGAATCCGGCGGTGCAGCTCGGGGTGGCGCCGGACGCGCGCCTGCTGTCGCTCAAACTTGCGAACTCCGACGGTAGCAGCGACGTCAGTCAGATCATCGCCGGACTGAACTGGGTCACCGAGCACCAGATTTCCGCGGACGGCTCCAAGGTACGGGTCGTCAACCTGTCGTTCGGTACGGATTCCATCCAGCCCTACCTGCTGGACCCATTGGCGGCTGCGACCGAGAACGCCTGGCGCCATGGACTGGTCGTCGTGGTGTCCGGTGGTAACGAGGGGCCACTGGCCGGACGGCTCACCGACCCGGCGATGGATCCGTACGTGTTGGCGGTCGGCGCGTCCGACAGCAACGAGAGCGCTGTCGGTTGGACGAAGCCAGCCGTGGCCTCGTTCAGCAGCAGAGGCACCCCCGCCCGCCATGTCGACCTGCTCGCGCCCGGCACCTCCTTGGTGTCACTGCGCGCTCCAGGATCGTTCATCGACCTCAACCACCCCGAAGGCCTGGTCTCCGGCGACACCACCGCGCGCCTGTTCCGGGGCAGTGGCACCAGCCAGGCCGCCGCAGTCGTCTCCGGTGCCTCGGCGCTGTTGCTGCAGGCCAATCCCAATCTCACCCCGGACCAGGTCAAAGCCGCACTGGTTGCCACGGCGACCCCGGTCTCGGCCAGCGCGATCGATGCCGGCGCCGGCCAGCTCAACGTGGCGGCGGCGGTGAGCGCCGTACAGCGTGCGACGAACAGCGCAGGAATGATCGTCCTGCCGCCGGCCGCGCAGGCACTGGTGACCCAGACCTACCCGGTGTCGGCCGGTCAGGGTTCGCTGGACGCCGCCCGCGGCGGTGTCGGTCTCCTCGACGCCGACGGAGTTCCGATCAGCGGCGAATTCGACGCCCAGGGCAATTCCTGGAACCCGGTGACCTGGTGGGCCGCCACCTCGCGGTCGAGCACCTGGTCAGGTGGGTCGTGGTTGGGCACGACCTGGACTGGAGACGGGTGGAGCAACGATGTCATGTGGTCTTCCGCGCGGTGGTCTTCCGCGCGGTGGTCTTCCGCGCGGTGGTCTTCGGCGCGGTGGTCTTCGGCGCGGTGGTCTTCGGCGGATTGGACCTCGGCGCGGTGGTCCTCGGCCCGCTGGTCCTCAGCGCGGTGGTCCTCGGCGCGTTGGTCTGACAGTTTTTGGGGCTGAACGCGATGGCCGCGCCTGATCGAGCATTCAGTGCCAAGAACCGGACGCTGGCTCTGACCGGCGTTCTGGCCGGCCTGGCCGGCCTGATCGGACTTCAGGCGGGTTCAGGTCCGATCGTGGCCCTGAACCTGCCCGATTTCCTCATCGTCGGGATCCTGGTCATCCTGTTCTTCCTGGGGGAGTACCTGTTTCTCAACGTCGAATTCCGCCGGGAGGCCCACTCGCTGACCCTGGCAGGTGTACCGGTGGCGTTGGCCGTGTTGCTGGCCCCCGCGCACACCGCGATCCTCGCCCGGGTCGTGGGTGCACTGGCGGCCCTGCTGCTGCAGCGAATCAGTTGGCAGAAGCTGGTTTACAACATTGCGGGCTACGCATTCGAGATCGGACTAAGCAGTGCGCTTGCTCGAATTCTGATCGGACCCGGACCTCACCTTGGGGCGGGCACCTTCGCTGTCGTGCTCCTGGTGGTGGTCACGGTCGACCAGTTCATGAGTGCTCTGGTCTTGTGGATCATCAGCCTGCACGGAGGCCCACTAGGCCGGGCAAAGGTGCTGGGGGTCCTGGCCACCTCCCTGGCCCTGAGCTTGATGACGTCGGCGTTCGCAGCCGCGATCGTGGTCTTGATCGACCGTGCCGGCGCGCTCGGTGTCGAGCTTGTCGTCGTCCTCACGGTTGTCGCCTTCGCGGCTTACCGTGGCTACGCGTCCACCCGCAGGCGGCACCAAAGCCTTGAACTCATGCATGGTTTCGTCGCGGAAGGCGTCGGTGCCGAGTCGGTCACCGTGCTGACCGAGCAGCTCCTGACGCGGATCAGGACTCTGATGAACGCGGGCACCGCCGAGCTACGGATCTTCGAGCCCAGCCCCGCCCTCCGCCACGCCGCCGCACACTACGATCTGGCCGATCGACGGCCTGACATCGCGGTGCGAATGGTCGTATCGGACGATCAGGGGTTGCAGACCACCCGGGACGAGATCGACCCGGCCGACTGGCTGACTCTCCGCGTACGCACCGAAAACGAGCCGGCCCTGCTGGCTCGTGATACCAAGGACCGGACGGTTCGCGCCTGGCTCGGCGCCCGGGGTTTGCGTGACGCGGTGATCGTGTCGCTGCCGATCTCCCAAGAAACCACTGGTCTGGTCCTGGTCTCCGATCGACTCGGCGAGACAGCAACGTTCACCGCCGACGACGTGAACCTGCTGGAAACGTTGACCGGACACCTGGCTGTCGCGTTGCGCAGCACTTCGCTCGTGGAGAAGCTCAGCTACGACGCGAGCCACGACTCCCTGACGGGTCTGCACAACCGATCGCACCTGGCCGATTGCATCCACCGCACGCTCACCCATCGCCAGGCGGACGGCGCGGGCGTCGCGGTGTTGATGCTGGACCTCGATGGGTTCAAAGAAGTGAATGACACGCTGGGACACGACGCGGGCGACCGACTGCTCCAGATCGTCGCCCAGAGACTGTTGTCGCTTGCGCCCGCCGATGCCACCGTAGCCCGGCTCGGCGGCGATGAATTCGCTGTCCTGATGCCCGGCCTGCTGGGCGGCCAGAACCAGGCCCTGCAAATCGCACAGCAGATCGCTGATTCCCTCTCCCAGCCCGCGCATCTGGACGAAGCGCGACTTGACACCCAGGTGAGCATCGGGGTGGCGTTCAGCAGCGATGTTAACCCCGCCGATGACCTGCTGCGCCAGGCCGACACCGCGATGTATGCCGCCAAAACAGCTCGCATTCCGATCTCGGTCCACAGCCCCGAAATGGACCGGATCCGCACCGAGCGCCTGGAACTGCTCGCCGACCTCCGCGCTGCACTGCGCACCAACCCCGACCAGTTCCTCCTTCATTATCAACCCAAGATCGATCTGAACACGGGCGCCATCGTCGGCACCGAAGCGCTCGTGCGGTGGCAACACCCCCGCCTCGGATTCATCGGGCCGGACCATTTCATCCCGCTCGCCGAAGCAACCGGCCTCATCGACGAACTGACCCCGCTCGTGCTCAATGGGGCTCTGGCCGAGTGCGCGAAGTGGACGGCACAAGGGCATCGGGTCAGCGTCGCGGTCAACCTCTCCGCCCGCAACATCGAGAACCCGCAACTACCTCAACTTGTCGCGCACGCCCTACGCACCCATCGGGTCGATCCGGCGCAACTGATTCTGGAGATCACCGAGAGCAGTGCCATGGGCGACCCCAAGCAGACAATGCCCGTGCTCCACCAACTCAACGAGCTCGGCCTGAGCCTGTCCCTGGACGACTTCGGCACCGGCCACTCCAGCCTGTCGTACCTGCAACAACTGCCCGTCACCGAGGTCAAGATCGACCGGTCCTTCGTCAGCGGCCTCAACTCCGCCGATTCCGCCAACAGCCGCGCCCTCGTCCGAAGCATCGCCGGCCTCAGCAAGAACCTCAAACTGCGCGTCGTAGCCGAAGGAGTGGAGGACGAAGAACAGCTCGCCGAGGTACGCGAACTCGGCTGCGACATCGCCCAGGGCTACTACATCAGCCGGCCCGTGCCAGCTCACGAGATCCACCTCTGGTTGGCTCGCCGCACGGCAGTCCCCACCCCGCCGCTGCTCAGACTCCTCAGCCAAGGCGCCGGACTGTAGAAGGTTCGCGTGGGATCCGGACGAGTAGAACCTGGACTGGGTCCCGGGCGAACAGGACGTGACCACCATGACCGTGAGGGTCGCCGTCGTCGCCGGAATCGCCGAGTCTGCCTGGACCTGGTCCGGATCCTGTCCGCATCGGCCCGCATACCCCACCAATGACCAGCACGGAGTCAGTACTTTCGCAACGGGTGACGCACCGTTACACTTTGCTTTCGGGCTGTGAACGCTGGTGGTTTCGAGTGGGGAGGTGTCCCGTGGTTGATGCCGATCAGATTCCGGAACATCTGATCGCGGCGGTCGGCGGCGTGCGACGCGGACGGGCGGTTGCCGATCAGTTGTGCGCCTCGTTGGTGCAGTCGCTGAATGTCGACGGTGCAGCATTGACCATTTCTGCTGCCGACGGCGTGGTCGGGAGTTCCATGGGGGCCAGCGGCCCATTGAGTCACGAATTGATCGACTTGCAATTCATGTTGGGGGAGGGACCCAGCCTCGAGGCGGTGAATTCCGCCGCCCCGGTGATGGCCGCCGATCTGCGCGGCGTGGCAGCTGCATCGTGGCTCAACTTCGCCGGGGCGGCATCGAACCTGGGTGTGGGCGCCATCTTCGCACTGCCGGTAGCGGTGGCCGGCCTGCCGATGGGCGCGCTGTTGTTGTACCGGGACCGGCCCGGTGCGCTCAGCGGTGCGGCACTCACCGGCGCATATTTCGCCGCCGAGCTTGCTGCGTTGCCGATTCTCGATGTGGCCGGTCTGGATCTGGACATGGCCGTCGAGGATGACAGCAGCGCCGCCTGGGAGGAACTGACTGCGCTGACTCGGTCGGAGGTTTATCAAGCGGCCGGGGTGCTGATCGCCCAACTGGGTGTTTCCCCGACGGAGGCCCTGGTGCGGCTGCGCGGGTATGCGTTCGCGCACGGCCGGACCACCAGCGAGGCGGCCTACGACATTCTCGAACACCGGGTACGCCTCGCTGACGACGGAACCGGCCGCAGAACCGCAGTGGAGGAGGACTCCTGATGGGTACGAGGGAATCAGAAATCATCGCAGCGTTCACCGGCCTGGCCGATCGTCTGGTGGATGACTACGACGTGGTGGATCTGACCACTCAACTCGCCGAGGATTGCGCACGGTTGATGGATGTGGCCGCCGTCGGGTTGCTGCTGGCCGACGCCACCGGAGTGCTGCACCTGCTGGCCGCCACCTCCGAGGAGGCCCGCAAGCTGGAGGCGTTCCAGCTGCAGCGGGACGAAGGTCCTTGCCTGGACTGTTACCACTCCGGTGCGCGGATCAGTGTCGCCGACCTGCGGACCGAGAAGGTTCGCTGGCCACGGTTCGCCGCATCGGCTGCCCAGCAGGGCTTCGCCTCCGTACACGCCATACCGATGCGGCTTCGGCATGATCGGCTGGGCGCGCTTGGCCTGTTCGGAACCGAACCGGGCACCCTGGGCGACGACGACCTCCAACTGGCTCAAGGCCTGGCACATGTTGCCTCGATCGCCATCGTGCAGAACAACAGCACTCTCGAGCAGGGCAGCGTGCTCGGAGCGCTGCAGTCCGCTGTGGCCAGCCGCGGCGTGGTGGAGATGGCCAAGGGTGTTCTCAGCGAAGCGCAATCGGTCGATATGCAGGAGGCGTTCAATCGGCTGCGTGGCTACGCCCGCGACCACCAGCAGCATCTCACCGACGTCGCTCGCGAAATCGTTTCCCGCCGGCTCCCCGCCGATCAATTGCTGTCGAAGTCGGCGAGTGATCCCAACGCCAACTAGCCATTGAATGCCTGGCCAGATGGGGCGCTCCTGGTCACCAGAACGTGGAATCGCCTGCCGGCCCGACCAACCCAGGACACCGCCCTCCGGGCCGGAGCGGGGAGCGGGCCGTTGCGACGGTGCGGTCGGAAGCAGTCCGGGGTGGCCGTTAGCATTGCGTCATGTGCGATGAGCCGGTGACGTTGGACGGAATGCGGTCGGTGTCTGCTGCCGGATTCGAGACGTCCGGCGCGTATCGGGATGCATTGCGGCGGTTGTCGGACAGCTTCCGGGCGGTTCCCGTCGGGGGGTCGGTCAGGTTGGCGAAACGGACATCGAATCTTTTTCGGAAGCGGCGGCAGGGTGCGTCCGGTCTGGATGTGTCGGGGCTCACCGGCGTGTTGAACGTGGACCCGGTCGGGATGACGGCGGATGTCGCTGGTATGTGCACCTACGAGGATCTGGTGGCGGCGACATTGCCATTTCAGCTTTGCCCGTTGGTGGTGCCGCAGCTCAAGACGATCACAGTCGGCGGCGCAGTCGCCGGGTTGGGCATCGAATCCGCCTCTTTCCGAAACGGCCTGGTTCATGAATCGGTGCTGGAGATGGATGTTCTCACCGGTGCCGGCGAGATCGTCACGGCCAGTCCGGAGGGGGAGCATTCCGACCTTTTCTTCGGCTTCCCCAACTCCTATGGGAGCTTGGGTTACGCCACCCGCGTCCGCATCCAGTTGGAGTCGATCAAACCGTACGTGGCACTGCGGCATCTTCGGTTTTCGGCTTTGGATCATTTGCAACGAGTGATCGACACCATCGCCGAGTCCGGTTTCTACGACGGTGAACAGGTGGATTATCTGGACGGCGTGGTGTTCAGCCGGGAAGAAAGCTATCTGACGTTGGGGACCCTGACCGATCAACCGGGCCCCGTCAGCGACTACACCGGTCAACGCGTTTTCTACCGGTCGCTGCAACAACGTCGGAGCGATCGGCTGCGAATTCACGACTATTTATGGCGCTGGGACACCGACTGGTTCTGGTGCTCGCGTGCGTTCGGTCTGCAGCGGCCACTGATTCGCCGATTGTGGCCGAGGCGGCTGCGCCGTAGTTCCTTCTATTGGAAATTGGTGGCGTTCGATCGGCGGTTTCGGGTGACCGATCGGATCGGGCGATTCGCCGGGCAACCGCCGTTGGAACGAGTGGTGCAGGATGTGCAGATTCCGGTCCAGGGCGCCGCGGAGTTCCTGACCTGGTTCCTCGACACAGTGCCCATCGAACCGATCTGGCTGTGTCCGGTACGCATGCGAGCGGATTCCGCTGCTGCACCTCGGGTCTGGCCGCTGTACCGGCTTGATGCCGGCCAGACGTACGTCAATGTGGGCTTCTGGTCGGCCGTGCCGGTTCGGCCAGGCTCGGCCGCCGGCGAAACGAACCGGGGGATCGAGAATCAGGTGACCGCCGCGCACGGCCGTAAGTCGTTGTACTCAGACTCCTTCTACACCCAGGACGTCTTCGCCGGTCTGTACGGCGGGGAGCAGTACGACACGCTGAAAAGCCGGTATGACCCGCAGGGCAGGCTGTTGGGCCTGTACGCCAAGACGGTCGACAGCCGATGACCACGTTCAAGCCTTCCCGCGACGCCGGCGAGCGGGCCGCGCGGCGTCCGGGCGCACCGATGACGGTGGCGCAGGTCGCCCAAGCCGTGATCGCCGAGCCGTTGCCGTTCCACCTGACGGCCTTCGATGGCAGCAGCGCAGGCCCGGCCGACGCCGCGTTCGGTGCTCACCTGGCGACGCAGCGCGGGCTTTCCTACCTGCTGACCGCCCCCGGCGACCTGGGAATGGCCCGTGCGTACGTTGCCGGCGACCTCCTGTTCTCGGGCGGGCATCCAGCCGATCCGTACCTGTTGTTGCGTACTCTGGCTGACGGTCTGCACCTGCGACGACCGCCCCTGGCCGGCATCGCGGCAATCGCCAGATCGCTGGGTTGGAACGGGTTGACACCGGTTGCCCCGCCGCCGCAGGAGGCCCCACCTCGCTGGCGCAGATCCCTCCGCGGGCTCCGACACACCAAAGGGCGTGACGCAGACGCGATCAGCCGACACTACGACGTGTCGAACACGTTCTACGAATACGTTCTCGGCCCGTCGATGGCCTATACCTGCGCCGTGTACCCGACGGTCGACTCCACGCTGGACGAGGCGCAGGATGCCAAGTGCGCCTTGATTCTGGACAAGTTGGATGTGCAACCCGGGCAGCGACTGCTCGATGTCGGCTGCGGATGGGGTTCGGTGGTCCGCAGCGCTGCTCGCCGCGGAGTGAAGGTACTGGGTGTCACCCTCTCGCCCGAGCAGGCGGTCTGGGCGCAGCGGGCGATTCGCCAAGAAGGGCTGCAAGACCTCGCAGAGGTTCGGCATCAGGACTACCGCGACGTCCGGGAATACGATTTCGACGCCGTTTCCTCAGTCGGCCTGACCGAGCACATCGGCGTCGCGAACTATCCCGCATATTTCACTGCCCTGCAGGACAGGTTGCGGCCGGGTGGCCGGCTGCTCAATCACAGCATCACCCGGCCGGGAAACCAATCAGCGGTCAAGACCGGGGCGTTCATCGATCGATATGTTTTCCCCGACGGTGAACTGACCGGGTCAGGCCGCATCATCACCGACATGCAGAACGTCGGTTTCGAAGTCAGACACACCGAGAACCTTCGCGAGCACTACAGTCTGACGCTTCGCGACTGGTGCGCCAACCTCCAGGCCAATTGGAATTCCTGCGTGGCGGAGGTCGGTGAGGGAACCGCGAAGGTGTGGGGCCTTTATATGGCCGCGTCCCGATTGAGCTTCGAACGCAACGAGATTCAACTGCATCAGGTACTCGCCGTCAAACCCAAGCCGAGCGGCGACGCCGCCGTTCCGTTGCGGCCATGGTGGCGGAATTGACGGTTTGCTAGCGAGAGTTATCTGCTTCCAGCAGTTGGGCGGCGAGAGCTTCGACGCGGGCAGCGATGTCGTCGCGGACCAGCCGCATCCGTTCCATTCCTTCGATGCCTCGTTCTGAGGGTTCGTCGGTGTCCCACACCTCGACCGGGTACCGCCGACTGTTTCGACCTGGGCGTCGCGCCCCAACACGACAACCCGGTCGGTGGCCGAGATCATGCCATCGGTGAGCTGGCGGGTCTGCTGGTCCGTGATATCGATCCCCAGTTCGAGCAGCGATTCGGCGGACAGAGCGTTGACCTTGTTCCCGGGTTCGGTGCCGGCGCAGGAGACCTCGACGGCATCGCCCGCGGTGTGGCGCATCAGGCCGGCGGCCATCTGCGACTTGCCGCCGTTCTTCACACACACGAACAGCACTGAGGGCTTGTCGGACATCAGATGGGGCTCCGATCGATCAGCAGGAGAGGCGGGTTCACGACAGGGTGGAGGTGCTGCGCGCGGCGGTCGGGGCGGTGGGGTCGCCGGGGAAGAATCGGCGGCCGGCCCACAACGCGACATAGACTAGGGCCACCAGCGCGGGGACCTCGATCAGCGGGCCGACCACCCCGGCCAGCGCCTCGCCGGAGGTGACCCGAAGGTTCCGATGGCTACTGCGATGGCCAGCTCGAAGTTGTTGCCGGCGGCGGTGAACGCCAGCGTGGTGGTCTTGGCGTAGCCGAGTTGCAGGCCGCGGCTCAGGCCGAATCCAACGCCGAAGGTGATGATGAAGTAGACGATCAGCGGCAGTGCGATGCGGGCGACATCCCAGGGTCGGCTGGTGATCTGGTCGCCCTGTAAGGCGAACAGCACAGCAATGGTGAACAACAGGCCGTAGAGCGCCCACGGTCCGAGCTTGGGCAGGACCTTGGATTCGTAGTACTCGCGGCCCTTGGTCTTCTCACCGATGGTGCGGGTCAGGAATCCGGCGACGAGGGGGATTCCGAGGAACACCAGGACAGACAAGGTGATCGCCCCGATGGAGAAACCCGCGGAGGTAGTGGCCAGGCCGAGCCATTTCGGCAGGACCTGGAGGTAGAACCAGCCCAGTGCGCCGAACGCGAGGACCTGGAACACGGAGTTGATGGCCACCAGGACTGCGGCGGCCTCCCGATCACCGCAGGCCAACTCGTTCCAGATCAGCACCATGGCGATGCACCGGGCCAGCCCGACGATGATCAGCCCGGTCCGGTACTCCGGCAGATCGGGTAACAGCAGCCAGGCCAGGGCGAACATCAACGCCGGGCCGATGATCCAGTTCATCACCAAAGAGGCGATCAGTAGCCGTTGTCGCCGGTGACGCGGCGGGTCTCGTTGTAGCGGACCTTGGCCAGCACCGGATACATCATCACCAACAAGCCGATGGCGATCGGCAACGAGACGGAGCCGATCTTCACCGCATTCAAGCCGGTGGACAGGCCCGAGATTGTCCGGCCCAGCAACAATCCGACGGCCATGCCGCGATGATCCAGACCGGCAGGAACCGGTCCAGCCGGGACAACTTGGCCAAGACCGCCGGTTGGGCAGCCGATGGAGTTTGGATGGTGGTCACTGGCAACTGCAGCTCGCCTCAGCGGTGTCACTCGTGGTGGGGGTCCCGCAGCAGTCGGACTTGGCGGACGGTTCGCAGCAGCTGGCCTGATCGGCCGGGGTGCAGCAGCCGGCGGCAGCCGGTTTGGTGGCCCGGACGATCGCGCCGTGCAGTCCGTCGGCGACCTGGTGGGTGAACACCACTTCCGGGTCGGCGAACCCGGCCGAGGCCAGGCCGTCGAGGTATTCGGTGACGGACAGGGCTCCGGCGATGCAGCCGACATATGAGCCTCGCTGCGCCCGCTGCGCCGGGGTGAGGTGGTTTTCGGCGACGACGTCGGAGATGCCGATCCGCCCGGCCGGGGCCAGGACTCGGAACATCTCGGCCAGCACCGCTGGTTTGTCGGTGGACAAGTTGATGACGCAGTTGGAGATGATCACGTCGATCGAGGCGTCGGGTAGCGGGATCTGCTCGATCTGCCCTTTGAGGAACTCGACGTTCTCGGCTCCAGCGCGGGAAGCGTTGGCGCGAGCCAGGTCCAGCATCTCGTCGGTCATGTCCAGGCCGTAGGCGAACCCGGTCGGGCCGACCCGCTTCGCCGACAGCAGCACATCGATGCCGCCACCGGATCCCAGGTCCAGCACCGTCTCGCCGGCCCGCAGGTCGGCGACGGCCAGGGGGTTGCCGCAGCCGAGCGAGGCCAGCACGGCCTCGGCGGGCAGTCCGTCGGTCTGGCCGGCGGCGTAGAGGCCGGCGCCGAACACGTCTGACTCGTCGCCGTCGCTGATGAGAGCGATGGCATCGGTTGGCCCACAACAGCTTTGCCCCGAACCCGATCCCACGGCCGCAGCTGCGGCGGCGTAGCGATCGCGGACGTGTTCGCGGAGTTCGTCGGTTGCAGTCATGACCGAATTCCCTTCATAGATGAATATCGATGTCCACACGATGCTCTTGGACATAGACGTTTGTCAATGTTCGACGACTCGACGAATCTTGCCGACCAGGGCCGACCGACCGACGACGTCGCGATGTCTTCGGGTCCAAGGCATGTCGGGCGAACTCGCCGATCAGTGGTCCGGATGCAGCGCCGAGTGGCTGGCCCCCACCGCGTGCAGGATGTCATGGATCTCGCGATCGTTGATCGACCAACGCCGGAACCGTCCATCGCGCGCTGCCGCCACGACCCCGGCGATCCGTAGTGCCGAAAGGGCATGGGATGCGGCGTTGTCGCTCATCCCCACCGCGGCGGCCAGGTCGGCCACGGTGATGCCAGGCGCTCGATGCAGGGCGAGCATAATTTTCAGACGGTTTTCGTCGCCCAGCAATCCGAACCGAACAGCCCACTTCTGGGTCTCTTCGGCGTTCTGCAATGCGCGCCGCGCCTGATCGGCTCGATCATGATCGTCAAGCATCGCCACGGCCACACTCGGCAGGCGATCGAGTCCCGAATCAGTCGGCGGGCCTGCGTTTCCTTCGGCAGGTGGCGATGTGACGGGATCCATCAGACCATCCTGACATCACCGTTCAATCCAGGGATACCCACCTCATCCGGATCAGCTTCGAAGAAGCACGCCGTGCCAGGGCTACGACTCCTGATCTGATGATGCAGACCTGCAGCTGTCCTGTGGTGACAAGTTCGAAAGTTTGTTCGCGTGCATCAGAAGCTCCGTGCGGGTGCGCACATGGTCGTCGACTGTCGGCCGACCCCCGCCACCTTCGACCCCGAGAAGGGCTGAGCCGGGAAGTAATTCACAGCCAGAGCGTCGATCACGGTAGAACAGCGAGCGGCTGGTTAAGTGGGGTAGATGATCACTGTTGACGCGTTCCGTGACCAGCCGGTGCTTGCCGGGACTACCGTCCGCCTGGAACCGTTGACGGAGGCCGTGTTCGAGCCATACTGGGCGGCCCTGGCGGATCCGGACGTCACTCGCCTGACCGGCACCCACGCCATCTTCGAGCCGGTCGGTGTCGAGAGCTGGCTGCGAACCCGCAGGGACCACCACGACCGGGCGGACTGGGCGATCCTTCGCTCGCAGGACAACGCCTTCATCGGCGAGGCGGTGATCAACGATCTGGATCCGAATAACGAAAGCGCCAGCTATCGACTCTGGCTCGCAGGACCTGCCGTCTTCGGTCGCGGCTATGGCAGTGAAGTCACCCGCCTGGTGGTCGACTACGCCTTGAACCAGGTCGGTTTACATCGGCTCAGTCTGGAAGTTTTCGAACACAATCCAAGGGCCCGGCACGTGTACGAGAAGTGTGGCTTCGTGGTGGAAGGCCGACTGCGGGACGCACTGCTGTGGAACCGAAAGCGTCACGACGCATTTGTGATGTCCATTCTGCGCAGCGACCGTTGAGCGAGGGACGTCCACGATGGGGGATCGCCGAACTGGTCTTCGTATCGTCCGCGGATTCTGCGGTGACTCGGTCGCGGCCGCCGACGGCACACACAACCGATTCCACCTGTCCTATCGCCAGTGAGCGGAACTGCCCATCAGGTCTGATCCGCTCCCCGGTCGGTCGTCGATCCGTCGGCGTATCGGTAGTGAACAAAAGCGGGCAATGTGATCGCAATGAGGCCGGCTCCGGCCACCGCGGCGAGGCCGCCGGTGATGGCACTGACGCCGGGGGAGGACACGTTGGCAACCAGGCCGGCTCGAAAGTTACCGAGTTGGGGGAAGGCGGTACCGACGACGAATTCGGTGGCACTGGTTCGGCCCCTCATCGCATCGGGGGTGGCGAGCTGAACGATGGTGGTGCGGAACACGACCGAGAGCACGTCCGCGGCGCCGGCAACGGCCAGCAGGGCAAGCGAATCTGGCAGATCGTGCACGGCACCGAACCCGGCCAGGGCCGCTCCCCAGATCGAGCCGGTGATGAGCATGGCACGGCCGGGGCGGACGACGTGCTTGACGGGCCCGGACAGCGCCAACCCGAGCAGACCACCGACCGCGACCGCGGTACTCAGCAGGCCCAGGGTACCTGGTGATCCGCCGAACCGGTTGGCGTTGATCGCAGGGAACAACGCGATGGGCATCGCCAGCACGGTCGCGCTCAAGTCGGCGAGCATCGCACCGCGTAGGGCCCGGTGGTCGATGACGAACCGCAACCCGTCGGCCAACGCCCTGAAATTGCGTTGTGTACGTTGCCCTTCGGGACGCATCGGTGGCAACCGGAACACCCCGTACAGCGCGGCCACGAAAGTGAATGCGTCGATCAGGTAGCACAGCTTGAGGCCACCCGCCGCCGCGACCAGGCCGGCCAGAGCCGGCCCAATGATCATCGCGACATGTGGCGTAGAACCCGGCATGTGCGCCCAGTGCGGGGAATGCCTTCGCCACATCGGGCCGATTCAATCCCGTTCCGACCGAGGCTGCTCCCCGCCCGTCCAGGTATACGTGAACCCGAATTGGCGCAATTCCGGCGTCCGGGTCGCCGGCCCAGCCCGCGACGTCTATGGCCTGGTACTTGATGTCGTACAAAACGCTGTCGACATGTCCGATTGGATTGTGACTAGCGGTGCCCGACGCGGGGCCGGCGCCCAGCAGGAGGCTTGCAGCGCAGAGCACCCCGCTCACCAGCAGCGACGCAATTCTTCGGTCCATCAGGAATCCTTTCGTAGTGCACGTCTGGCCCCCAGGAAATCGACTATAAACCCGCGGCCGACCCAGTGGGTGAGAATGCACAATTTCGGGCGGACCGCTCGAATGTCGATGACCATGCGGATATTCGTGAATAGGCTTACCCGCGGGAGTGAAGGTTCGCAGCTCGCGGCACAAAGCCGTATCAGCGGCCTCGTTGTTGCGCTCTACTCCGGGATCGGCTCGATAGGCAATGTCCGCAGCGCGGTCCAGGCGCAATGGCGAACGGGGTTTCGATACCAACCATGAATGGTAAGGACCGTATGGTCGGGGACCTGCACGGACTCGGCTCCCTGGCCGGGTTGGACTCGCGAGCACCATTTCGCTGGGGCTCACTGCAAGTGGTGCGTGTGACGGCTTGGATCTCGACGACCGATGGTGGCCGCGCTGCCCAAGGGATCCGGCGACCGGTTTGCCGCGCGGTCTGGTGCCAGGACTTCAAGACAGCCGACGCAAACCTGTCTTGTATCACCGAACCCGGATGCATCTCCTTGTCCGTGTCGATGCGTTCAGAGTCGAATCGTGCTGATCTCGGCGGCCAGCTCTTGTGGCCCGTTGAAGATTTCAGCTGTAGGCCACCCTCGGTGACTGGTCGCCGAGGGTCGATGATCGCCCGCCCCATTCAGCCGATCTCGCCAAGAGAGCCGGAATCCGGAAGGAACCGCCATGACACAACCCAAAACCCTGGGGAATCGCTTCTACATCGGTGCCGGTGCCCTTGTGGTGTCGTTGACATTACTGTTCAGCAACGTTCTCGCCACCGCATCGCCGGCGAAAGTTATCAGCATAATTCCGCCGGCGTCCGGCAGCACAGTCATGCTGAATCCGAACAGGATCGTAGATTCTCGCATAGATCTGTCCTTTCCGACCTATCAGGCGTCGTGGTCGCAGGACCTCCAGGTGGCCGGCAGGGGTGGGGTGCCGCTGAATGGAGTTTCGGCAGTGATTCTCAACGTCACCGCCGTGAACCCTCAGCGCTCGGGTTACCTCACGGTCTGGCCTTTCGGAATCAAGCGGACTGCCACGTCCAGCCTCAACTTCAGTGCCGGTCAGAACATCGCCAACACCGTGATCGTGCGCCTATCGACAGACGGGACGATCAGCCTCTACAACGGCTCGGCGGGTGACGTCGACATACTGGTCGATGTCGAAGGTTACATTCCCAGATGACCAGCCGTCGGTGAGCCGGCCCGCGACGCGTCACTGAGTAATTTTTTGGCGGGACGTCGAGCACGGCGGGGTTGAATCTGCACCGTAGGCGGCCCAATTTCGGGCGCGCTATCTGGCGCCATTTGGTGATTCGTTTCGCCGTTGCGGTATGTGCACCCGGAGTTGGTGCGCTGATCGGTGGTAGGATTGGCTACTGATCATTCGACGATTAATCGTTTGCGACTACTTCGCCCTGCGCCGGGAGGCCTTCAACCAGTCTCGTTTGCTGCTCGTGCGCCAAAAGGTCGCTGCTGGTGAGCGCTGAAGGGAAAGTGCGCCCTGGGACGAGTTCTAGTGGGGTAGGGAAAGACGAACGTGAATACCGATGCGGCAGGTGGTCGCGGATCGGCTCGTGGTGGCGCTGAAGCGCCTGTTATGGGTGTGGAGTGAAGGGGCGCCTTTCCATTGATATCTCCTCAGCGCCAAGCGCGGCCGCTAAAGAACGGTTTGCCACCGGTGCGTCATACGATCGATTCGGCACAAGATCGACGGCGCTCGATGAACTGTGCGCGAGCTCGCTGTAGGCCGCGCTGGAACGGTCCCTCCGTTGTCGATGTTCACTGCCGGAGTGAGGGCACCCGCAGATGTCAGTGGTGCTGCTGCACCCGCTGGTGTCGCTGCTCGGCGCGGACGCCGCCCTTGCACGCGACGAGGTCTTTCGTCGCCGTGATGCCGGCCTTCGTTCCGGTGCTTGCCGCGGCGTTCTGCCTGGAACAGCTCGTGCGGGCCGAGGGGCCGCCCGGCAGGTGATGATCGGGCTGATCGCCTCCACCGTCCGGAACCTGGCGTTCGACGTGCTGTTCATCCTGGTCCTGCATTATGGTATCGCCGGCGCCGGACTTTCCATGGGCCTGCCAACCTCAGCGTCGTCATCTACTTCGTCGTCTGGCTGGCCCGGCACAGCGAACACGTGAGCCTGTCGCCGCGGTGGTTCACGCTGTCGTCGTCGGTGTGGAGCCCGGTGTTCGGTGGATCGCTCGAATGTCGCCGCCGGCGCAAAAACCGCGCTCGCCTCTACCGTCCAACACGACCTGGGTGATTACCGAGTCGCCGACCCACCCGTCAAGGGCCGAGGTCATCACGGTGACCAGGTAATGGGTCAGAGCGTTGATGGCTTGCGGGCGGTTCAAGGTCAGCCGGCCGGTCGTTCCCGTAGCCGTCACCAGTACGTCGGGCTCGACCTCGTCGTTGGTCGCCTCCGTCATGGCCGCCTCCAGACCCGACTGTCGTTTCAGGGCGTCGTACTAAGTCCGGCGTGTTGTTCGACGGCCACCTTCACCCTGGCGACGTCACCGGCGACGATGGCGGTGACCAGTTCCTCGTGAATTTCCCTCCTGAGGCGCAGCCACGCGGTCGCGGACTCAGGATCGTCATCGTGCGTCGCTTCGACGGCATGTTCGCGCACGAAGTGCATCATGGACAGGTACAACGCCGAGGCGGTCGCGTTGGGGGAGATCCGGGCGATTCGCTCGTGGAGGTCCCAGTTTGCGAGCAAGAACTCCGTTCGGCCCTTCGCCGCTGCGGACTTCAGCCTTCCCAACAACTTTTTCATGTCGGTGATGTCGGCGCGTGTTCGGTGCTGGGCTGCGTCCACATCGATCAGCACTTCCAACGCCTCGCGAACGGCGACCGCCTCGATGACAGACGCCGGAGCGTCGGTCACTGCCAACAAGGTATGGCGAATGCGGACCAACGGTCCGGCAGCGGTGGCGAACAGCCCGCCGGTGCGGCCCGGTCGGATCTCCGCGAGCCCTCGATCCGTCAGAATTCGGATCGCCTCGGCGACGGTGGACCGTGCGAAGCCCGTTCGTGCCTTGAGGGCATCGATGGTTCCGATGAGCTCTCCCGGCCTGATTTCGCGGTCCAAGATCCGCGTCTCGATCTCGCTGGCGAGGACCTGCGCCCGGGTCTGCGCCACAAAAGAGGTCATGCGGAGAGCCTACCAATAAGTATGCAAACCATTACAGAGGTTCCCTCGATGCAAGCCAGGCCGCTTCTCGGCCTTGTGCAGTCACGTGCGCTCGCCTGTCGACTGACACCGGTCAACCAGGACATCGGTTCTCGGACGTCGCTCCCTCCCTTGACAGACGTATTGCGGCTGAACATACTTGCTAAATACGCCTAACCATTTAGGTATTAGAGGGAGTCGATGTGGGCCTGTCGGCAACGCAGCCTGCCTACGGCTCAGACCTCACCCACTGCAGAACCGAATATCCGGCAGCAGTGGTCGATTCGCCGGGCGCTATGCCGCGGCTCGGCTCGATCAGCCTTTCCCAGCCCTGGCCAGCGGCGACCTGCGGCTCGATGTTCATACCAGTCGATCTGGCCGGCTGCCCTCGCCCTGGCAGGCGCAGGCGAAATTTTTGCACGTCAGATGCGTCGTCACCCCCGACGCTTCCTACCACCGCACGTCGGCCAAGGCTTGACCTGAGCACAGCCAACGACATCAGCACCAGCGCTGCCCGTCCTGCGATCAGCGGAAATGCCAAGCCAGGGGAACAGTCCATGAAGATCGAAGAACTGAGTGCGCGAGCGCAGATCCACGACGTCCTGTTGCGGTACTGCCGCGGCCTGGACCGGATCGACATGTCCCTGGTGCGGGGGGCATTCCATCAGGACGCCTACATTCACTTTCCGGAGAGTCTGCATGTCGGAGGGGTCGAAGGCTTCTTCGACTTCCTGGCCGAAGAGATGCCCAGGTTCGTCCGAACGATGCACTTCCTGGGAAACAGCCTGATCGAGTTCGACGGGCCGCACATCGCCTTCGTGGAGACCTACCTCGAGGCGGACCACCAGGGGTCGGAACGGCACCATTGGAAGAACCAGACCGTCAAACTCTGGGCCCGCTATCTGGACCGGTTCGAGGAACGCGACGGTGTGTGGCTGATCGCGGAACGTCGACTGGTGGTCGACTGGATGTTCAAGTATCCCGCCGAAGGGTGGTTCGACGACCACCCTGATGCCTCCGCAGGACGGCGGGACGGAACCGATCCCGTTCTTCGCCCGGTGGCCGGTTTCGACGGCACCCCGCTGACCGTTGGAGGACAGTCATGACCACTGTGACGATAAGCATCGACACCGATCGAGCAGAGCCAGCGGCTGACGAGATCCTTGCGCGGGTGTCGGAACTGCAGAGCTGGCTGCGTGAGCATCAGTCCGAAGCCGAGAAGCAGCGACGCATTCCGCAGGAGACCATCGAACTCCTGGACACGGCCGGCGTCTTCGGCCTGACCAAACCCACGAGATTCGGCGGGGCAGATTTCACCACCCGTGAGGTGTTCGACATCTTCCGTGCCCTCGGTGCTGGCTGCGGAGCAACGGCCTGGGTCGTCTGGGCCACCGCCGGGGGGAACTTGTGGAGTTTCGCCTTCGACAACGACGTCCTCGCGCCGGTGTACGAATCGCCCTGGGTCGGGAACCGGACATTCGCGGTCGGCGGCACCAGCCGGCACATGTCCGGTACAGCGCGCCGCGTCGACGGCGGCTGGATGATCAAGGGCGTATGGCCATTCGCCACAGGTAGCGTCCATGCCTCCCACGGCTACCTGGCCGCGTTCTACGACGACACCGACGACGCGAAGGTCGGGATGGCCCTCGTCCCGAAGGATTCGCTGGTGGCGCGAGACGATTGGGATGCAATGGGTCTGGCCGCAACGGGGAGCCAGACCGTCGCCACCGACGGCGAACTGTTCGTCCCCGACAAGCGGTTCAGCAATCCTGAGCGACTCGGGGCGGGGATCGCCGCCCACACGGCCAAGGGCCTCGGCCCCCGCCGCGGAGGGCTGCCCCGCTCCCTGGTGACGAGCACCGGCGTCGCCCTCGGCATGGCCGACCACGCCATGGAGGTTTTCCTGGCCGGCATCGGCCGGCGGAGCATCCCGTACTCCCCGTATGCAAAGCAGCTCGATGCGCCCATCGCGCATCTGACGGTCGGACGCGTCCATACCCAGCTCCGCGCCGCCGGTCTGGTCGCCGACGCGGCCATCGCCGAACTCGACCGCTTCCAGGCGGAGGGCGTCGACCCCTCGCAACGTGAGATCACGCAACTCCACACCGATGTCGCCTACATCTGGGACGCTTGCGCCGCGGCCGTCGAGACGCTCTTCCGGGCCTCGGGAGCATCGGCCATTCTGAAGCGGCTGCCGCTGCAGCTGATCGCCCGGAACTGCCGCGCCGGTAGTTTGCATGCGGCCAACAATCTCGAGACCTGGCTGGAGAACATGGGTCGGGAGCTGCTGGGAGTTGATGCCGGACCCGCGTCGAAAAGCGTTCTCGAGCGCAGCTGACGGCGGCTTCGGCCGGACCCCTTACCCACGCCGAAGAAAACCGGCAACGCTGCGCCCATCAACAGCAGTCAACGATGACTATGGAGTAAGACCTTGCCACTGACCGGAGTACTAGCGGGCCCCATCGCCGGACTGAAGTACGAGACTCCGAGCTGCCGGGGGCTGACGAACGAACGTGGCGAGTTCGCGTACGAGGACGGCGAACGCGTCGCATTCCTGCTGGGCGGCAACGCCATCGGCAACGTCACCGCAGCACCCCGCGTGCACCTGGCCCACATCGTGGCGCGCGCAGACGGGCAGCTGCACAAGCTGAAGGACTCCGGCCTGACCAACATCGCCCGCCTGGTGTTCACCCTCGGCCGCAGCCACATCCGCGACGACGGAACCGACATCCCACCCGAGGTCCATGACGTCATCGGTGACCGCCGGATCAACTTCCGACACGACGCGGACTACTCGGCCACCGCAGTGAGCGACAAGGTGCAGCAGTTCACCGACGATCCCGTCGTCGTACAGCTGCTTCAGGACTTGCACGACGCCGGCATCTACGGTGATCCGTCGCCCCGCCAACTGGTCACCGCTGCGAACGCACGCAATGAACTGCGCCGAAATGCACTGGGAATTCTGCGGTTCCGGGATGTGAAGATCGGTCTGCAGAACGGCCAACACGTCTTCGCCGACGTCTTCCGTCCCGCCGCGCCGGGTACGTATCCGGTCATCGTCAGCTGTGGACCGTACGGCAAAGCGTTCAACCACCACTCCATCGACAGCGACGCGGCTCTGGAGAAGCACGAGCTCATGGAAGAGGCGTACTTCTCCGGCAACGGCGATGGCCTCCAGTTCGAGAATCACGAGACCGTCAACACCGCAACGTGGGTGCCCGACGGGTATGCGGTCGTTCGGGTGGACATGCCGGGAGCTGGTAAGAGCCCCGGACAGCTGGCACCCTGGGGCATCGCCGGCGCGGAGGCATTTCGCGACTCGATCGAGTGGGCCGGCGTGCAAGCCTGGTCGAGCGGCGCAGTCGGACTGTGGGGCATGTCCTACCTGGCGATGAGCCAGCACCAGGCCGCGAGCCTGCATCCGCCGCACCTGAAGGCGATGATCGCCATTGGAACCGACGTCGACTTCTACGAGGAGGTTGCCTACAACGGAGGCATACTCAACGAGCAGTTCTGGTCGATCTGGCGCATGTCGGGGCTGGTTCCGGCCATTATCGGCGAGCCCGATATCGCGGATTTCATCCAGACCATGAAAGACAGCCCGTTCCGAGACTCGAACCCGGAAGCCATCTTCGGTCCACGTGCCGAGGTGTTCATGAGCCCGGACCTCACCGACGTCACCGTCCCGCTATGGGCGGTCGCCGCAACCACCCATGTGTCGAGCATTCACCAACTCGGCGGTAGCGGCGCCTACCTGGGGACGCCGTCGCCACACAAGAAACTCGACTTCTGGGAAGACTGGTTCCAGAAGTCCTATGCCGACGAATCCGTCGCCCAGCACAAGGCGTTCTTCGACTACTGGCTCAAAGGCATCGAGAACGGCATCATGGACACACCGCCGATACGCCTCGAGATCCGCACCGGCAACGGCGCCTCCTACATCCAGCAGGAGAACGAGTGGCCGATCAAGCGGACCGAATACACCAGGTGGTTCTTCGACGCCGGTGCCTCGGACTGGGCCGAGGACGATCACCGGAGCGAGTTTTTACGCCTGACGGCATCGGAGCCGGCGGCCGAACGGGAAGCCGGTTACTCCGCCGACATCACGCTGCTCCCGCCGGCGTCAGGGGCGGCGCTGTGGATCGATCCGGCGTCGGCGCAATCGGATCCAACGGTGACGGGCGTCTCCTTCATCAGTGATCCTGTAGCCGAGGATGCCGTCGTCGCCGGCTTCGGCAAGGTTGCGCTGTGGGTGTCGGCCACCAGTGCCGACATGGACCTCTACGTGTCGGTACGGGTGGTTGACGAAGACAATCGTCAGGTCGACTTCACCGGCTTCACAACGATGTCGTTCCCCGACCGGATCACCCCGCTGATGAAGGGCTGGCTCAAGGTTTCGCACCGAAAGCTCGACCTCGAGCGGTCAACCGAGTACGCCCCCAAACACACGCACCGAAAGGATGACTACGCGCCGCTGACAAACGGCGAGATCGTGCCGGTGGAAATCGAGCTGATACCGAACACCGGATTGATCCGGAAGGGTCAACGAATCCGCGTCGACGTCCAGCCCTACGACGGTGTTGCCCACGGCATGCATCACAGGTACGACCCGAGCTACCACGCCGGTGCGACCAACACTGTCCACACCGGGCCCGACCACATGGGCTACCTGCAACTCCCGATCATTCCCGCCGAGTAGCCCACGTTGCGGGCCGGGGGGGACAGCAAGGAGCGGATCACGTCCGGGTCTTGTCGTCGGGTTGCTCGCTGATCAAAGACCGGCAGCGGCGGTGGTGTTGGCCGCTTGTGCAATCTGCCTGAGGCTGTCGATCCATGATTCGATCTGGTCTGTCGGCGCGTTCTGCGGCAGACCGATCATCCGGAGCGCCATCGGCGGTAAGCCCTGCCTGGGCGGCAGCAGGACGACGATAGTCGCGAGGTCATAGGTAAGTCCGGACACAAGATCCGGGGTGAAGTGCTCAGCGAGCTCGGACGTCGCCTGCCGCATCGCCCGCTCGTGACGGGGTAGCCGATCGGACAGCTCGAACGCGGACAGGACCGCTTCGTGGCGCTGAAGTACATCTGGTGCGGCGGTCAGCAGCGAATAGCCGTGGTCCCGGACCTTGTCGAGAAGAACCTGATTGAGTTCACGTTGATCGGCGCGGTCGTCCGGAGCCAGCGCGAGCCACTGATCGACCTCCCCGCGCGGCGAGTTCGCCATGAACACCGCACCGAACGGCGGAACGAGAGGCTGGCGATGACCAAGTGGAAACGGTTCGGCGACCGAGCTGCAGTTCGCGGCCAGCACCTGGACCGCATCCCACCGGATCTTGGCCAGAACACTGCAGTTGACCGCGAACCGGTCACTGACCTTCTCGATCTGCGACCGAATCGTCTCCGCGAACTGCGCAGCCTGGATGAGTTCGGGGTCAGGGGCTGCGACGAAAGAACCGGGGGAGAAGCGGCCATAACCACCTTGGAAGAAGAGCAGCGGCAGAGTGGACCGTTCGACCGCGAACTCTCGGACGAGGCCCAGTACGATGTAGTGGTCACCGGCTTCCTTGATGTCCTCGAAGGTGCATTCGACCCACGACACCGCACCGTCCAGAATCGGCGATCCGAGGGGGGCGGGTCGCCAGTTCACACCGTCGAACTTGCCCGCGCCACCCGTCGCCAGCCTGCGACACAGCGGCTCCTGATCCGAGGCCAACACGTTGATGCAGAACGACTGCGCCGTCCGCAGGTGACCGAAGCTACCCGACGTCTTCGTCGGATAGAAGGCGATCAACGGCGGATCCAAGGACACTGAGGAGAACGTGCCGACGACCATCCCGGCCGGCCGGCCGTCTTCGGTGATCGCAGTGACGACAGCCACCCCGGTCGGGTAGTGCCCCAACGTCTCTCGGAACAGCGCTGGATCAATTGCGGTGACCATCCGATCTCCTATGATCGAAAACATGTTAATGGTTCGAAGGGTATCGCAGTCAGGCGGCCGCCGCCATCTCGATTCGCAACGAACGCCATCGGGGCCGGAGCGCAGAGCTGGTGACGGTCGCCCGCGCAGCGCCTTGCGCTTTCCACTGCGGTCGGGCATTGTGCTGCAACAACCCAAACGGTTAGGCTGATTAAGGCGAATCAGTGTCGACCGCGGAGAGGATTCACCTCGTGATGCAGATGACGACTCCAGTGAACCGAACGCCCCCTGGCCGCCCCGAAGTCGACTGCATCATCGTCGGCGGTGGCCCCGTCGGTCTGCTGGCCGCCGTGTTCCTCGGACGCGCCGGTCTGCAGGTGAGCGTCGTGGAACGTTGGCCGGAGCGCTATCCATTGCCGCGCGCCTGCACCATCGATCACGAGGCACTGCGCATCTTGCAGGCCGCGGGATTGATGGCGAGCCACAGCGACCTGTTCGAGCCGTCGGTAGGGGAACGAGGCGGATACGAGTTCCGCAACGGCGACGGCGAACTCTTGCAGGCCATCGACTGGAATCGGCCCGCTGAATCGGGATGGGCCAATACCAACGGCTTCTACCAGCCCGACCTGGAGGCCGTTCTGGAAGATCTCGCGACCGCCACGCCAGGCGTGAATGTGTACCGGGGATGGACATTTCAAGCTGTGACCCAGGACAGCGACCATGTGTCGGTTCAGCTGGCCCCGACCGGACAGCCGGAGGAGTACGTGAACGTCCGGTCCCGGTGGCTCATCGGTGCCGACGGCGCCAACAGTGCCGTCCGCACACACCTGGAAATCGATGTCGGCGACTCCGGATTCGAGGCCGACTGGTTGGTGGTGGACTACCGCCCACTCGTCGAGGAGAAGTGGAGCGCATTCGTCACCCAGTACTGCGACCCGGCGCAGCCCGCGACCGCAGTGAACAGCGGCCCAGGACGGCGCCGGTTCGAGTTCATGCGACGTGCCGACGTGACCGTTGAGGAACTCAGCCAGGACAGCACCGCCTGGCATCTGATGGCGCCCTGGGGGATCACCCCGGAGACCGCCCAGTTGGAACGGCATGCCGTCTACACCTTTCGGGGACGGTGGGCCCACTCCTGGCGTAAAGGCAACACGTTCCTCGCCGGCGACGCCGCTCACCTCATGCCGCCCTTCCTCGGGCAGGGCCTGTGTTCAGGTCTTCGTGACGCGTGGGCGCTCAGCTGGCGGCTCGCCATGGTGCATCAAGGATTGGCCGGGCCCGCCGTCCTTGACACCTACGGTCCGGAACGCACCGGACATGTTCGGGAAATCATCGAGGAGGCCGTCGCCGCGGGGCGGATGATCTGCGAACTCGATGTGGATCGGGCAGCTGCCCGGGACAGTGAGATGCGAAGGCTCGCAGTGGATCCCGCCGCGGCGACCCGTGACCCGCCGCATCCACGACTGGGCCGACCGTCACTGACGATTCCGAGCGGTGACTGCGACGGTCGGTTGGCGCCACAGGGACGCGTGGGGATTGCCGACGAGCTCGGCCTCTTCGACGACGTGGTCGGCGGCGGTTGGCAGCTGATCAGCCGGAGCGGAAACCCCGTTGAGCAGCTGTCCGACGACGACGTCTGCTGGTTCGGCTGCATCGGTGGCGTGTTCGCCGACGTGTCGGCCGGTGGAGCGGTTCAGGACCTGGACGGCGCCTACGAACGTTGGTTCGCCAAGAATCGGTGCTCTGCGTTCTTGTCCCGCCCCGACTTCTACGTGTTCGCCGCCGGCGAGCACGCCGACATCCCGAGCTTCATCGCGCAGCTACGGCGCGCGATTCAGCCGATTCCTGCGACAGGGAAGTGACCGAAATGGCCATGCGCATCACACGGCTCGCCGACGGGGCACCGTTCGACCCGCCAGGGCACCACGGAGTCGGACCCATCCGTCTCCAGGGCGGCGACGCCACACCGACGGACAGCGTCACCGTCGCGCTGTCCCATTACCTGCCGGGCGGGACGGCCGACATGGCCGCCCAACCGGCCGAAACGGTGTATGTCGTCACCGCCGGCGAACTGGTGATGGTCAGTGAGGACGTGGAGGAAACGCTGCGCCCGTACGACTCGGTGCACTTCACCGTCGGAACCGTCCGACAGGTGATCAACCGGACCAACCTGCCCGCGAGCATGCTGGTCATCCGGGCCACGGACCGATGACCGCCGCGCCGGCAGCGGAAGTCCGATCTCTCCGATGCTCGGGAAGACAGCCGTGACGACACCGCCGCATCAGGACTCGACCTTCCACCTGCCCGCCGAGCACCAATCGCGGGAAGGCGGCTCATTCGACGCGACGCTCATCACGTTCGCCGCGATGGGGCTCTTCGACGGCCTGACCGCGGAGCAACGAGCGCGGCTGCTCCTGCCGCACGAGGACCCCGGCCGCACGCACTGGAACTTTCTGCCCGAATCCGGGCGACACGGCCTTCCACTGAGCGCACTCGACCGACACCAGGAGGTGCTCGCACACCGCCTCATCGCCGAGTCGATGTCCATCCCGGCCTACGCCTGGGTGGTGCAGGTGATGGCCAACGAACACGTCCTCCGGGAACTGAACCTGCCGGTGTTCGGGCACATCGCAGCTACCTTCCGCGATGCCCGCGGTTATTTCCTCACCTTTTTTGGTCAACCGCAGCCGGACTCGACCTGGGGATGGCGGCTGGCCGGTCATCATCTCTCGCTCAACGTCACCGTCGTCGACGGCGAACTGGTCAACACCACTCCCTTCCTGCTCGGCGCTGAACCGGCCAGATTCGGCCCTTTCCGGATCCTGGGCGAAGAGGAAGACGCCGCCTTCGTCCTGCTCGACAGCCTCACCGGTCACCAGCAGGAACAGGCCGTCATCCACTCCCGACCGCCCGCGGACTTCGTCACCCGCACCGTGTCGACCATCGGCGACGTCGAGTACCCGGCGTACCACGGTGTCGGTCGCCGCGACGCGATGATCACCGACGAGGACCGCATCGCGCTGGGCTACTTCCGTGCCCATCCCCGGGGCATCCGCGCCGGGAACCTGTCCCCGGCCCAACGCGAACATTTCGATGACCTGCTGGCGAGGTTCGTCGAACGCGCCCGTCCCGCCCTGGTCGGTTTCGAGATGGATCGCATCGCGGCGGCCGGTGGCGTCGACGCCCTGCACTTCGCCTGGGCCGGCGGCACCTCCGTCGATCAACCCCATTACTTCCGGATCCAAGGGGCGGCCACGCTCATCGAGTTCGACAACGCCGAGGACAACGCCAACCACGTCCACAGCGTCTGGCGCGCACCGTCGAACGACTTCGCCGCCGACCTGCTGATGCGACACCACCTCGACCAGGACCACTCGGGTACCCACGGACCATGACGACCCGCCCGAACACGAATGACCAGCTGGCCACGTCCGCACCCGCGGGCTTCACCACCACCCCAAAGAAAGGTCCGACGATGACGCCGGAAGAACAGCTCGAACTCGTCAAGAGGTTTTACGTGATGAACGCCGCCGGTGATCAGGTGGCGGCTCAGGAACTGTTGATCGACGACTTCTTCATCACCATTCCGCCGATCATGCCGTTCGCCGGCGTCTACCGGGGCAAGGGCGCCATGCAACAGCTGATCCCCATCGTGGCCGAGGCGGTACCGCTGGCCGGACTCGACTTCGTGCGACGACGGTCGGTGACGACCACGCCGTGGAGATCGTCGAGTTCAGGCTGGCCGGCGACGACGCCGAGCCGTTCTACGTCACCGAGGTGATCAAGTTCCGCGGGCACCAGATCTGCGAAATCCGTCCGTACTACTTCGACCCCACCCGAATGATCGCCGCCGCCCAACGCAAAGCAGATGCCGCATCTCGTGAATGACCACCACAACCCCGATGACCTCGCTGTCCACACATTCCGCCGCCAGATGCCGATGAGTGCAGCGGAACACCCTGCGGTGTCGGTAGCCTGGGATCAGGCGGCCGCTGAGGTGGTGCGCAGGGCCCGCCGATCGACCGGTGATCGCGACCCCGTCGATGCGTGGTCTGCACTGGCGACCAGCACGTTGGAGAACGTAACGGTTCCGCCCTTGGGCACCGCGGATCGCACGCCAACTCCGGCACAGGGTGTGCGGGCCGGCCGCTCGGACACGCTGGGCTGGGACATCCGCTCGCACCTCGCCGGCTCGGACCCGGAAACCGTGGGGAGCGACGCACTGGCGGACCTTGAGGGCGGGGCCACCTCGCTGTGGCTGACCGTGGGCGGGCAGGGTGTGGCCGGCACCGACATCTCAGCCGCGCTGACCGGGGTCCGTTTGGACCTGGCGCCGGTGGCGCTGGACATCCAGGGCGGAGTCCTCGAAGTGGAAGCGGCGACCGCTTTCGTCGACACGGTCCGCCGACTGGGCGTTCCGCCGGCACCGGGAACGAGCCTGGGCGCCGACCCGATCAGTCGCGACCTACGGCAGGGCCGCTCACCGGATCCGGTCGTCGTCGGGACTGTGGTGGCCGAGTTGGCAGTGTTGGCGGCGGGAGTCGGCGCTCGCGCCCTGGTCGTGGACGCCACCGCGGCCCACGACCTCGGCGCCGCCGAGGTCGCGGAACTGGCCTACTCGATGGCGCTGGGAGCGGCCTATCTACGGGCGCTGCACGCCGCCGGGCTCACCCCTGACGCGGGCGCACCGATGATCGAATTCCGGTACGCAGCGACCGCTGACCAATTCTTGACGATGGCGAAACTCCGTGCCGCGCGCGCCCTTTGGCGTCGGGTCCTGCAGCTGTGCGGAGTCTCGACCGGCCGCCTCCGGCAATACCAACACGCCGTGTCGTCTCGGCCGATGATGACCAGATACGACCCGTGGATCAACATCCTGCGCGGCACCGTCGCCGCGTTCGCCGCCGGTGTCGGCGGTGCTGATGCAGTCACCGTGGTGCCCTTCGACGCGATGTGGGGGATGCCGCACACCCTCGGGCGGCGCCTCGCCCGCAACACCTCGTCGCTGCTGATCAGCGAAGCGCACGTCGCCAAGGTCAACGACCCGGCCGGCGGCGCCTATGCCGTCGAAATGCTGACCGACGAACTGGCCGAACGCGGATGGGCTGAGTTTCAACGGATCGAAAAGGCCGGCGGCATCTACGCCACGATCGCCGACGGCAGCCTGACCGCCGACTTCCGCGCCACCGCCGCCGAACGCAACCGGCGGATCGCCGACCGCCGCTTCCCGATCACCGGTGTCACCGAGTTCCCGGACCTCGGTCCGCAACTCCTGCCCCACGGCGCCGCACCGGCGACCGAACTTGGTGGCGCGCCACGCGGCTGGGCGGCGGAGTTCGAGGAGCTACGCGACGAGGCGACCGGCGGCCGGATCTTTCTCGCCACTCTTGGGACGCAGGCGGCCCACAATGCCGGCGCTCTGTTCGCGGCCAACGCTCTTGCGGTGGCCGGCATCACCGTCGAACGCAGCGCCACCGGACTCGACACCGCCGCACTGGCCGAGGCTTTCACCCGGTCCGGCTGCGCCGCGGTCTGCGTGGCCGGAACCGACGACGCCTATCAGCTACGGGGAGCGGAGCTGATGTCCGCGCTTCGCAATGCCGGTGCCCGCTGGATCATCCTCGCCGGGCGGCCGGACACCGGACTGGCCTTGTTGGTCGACGACCACCTCGCAGCCGGTGAAGACCTGCTCGGTCTGCTCCGCCGCGCTCACCAGCACCTGCAGCGAGAAGGACAACCCCAACGATGACATCCGCAACGGGAACAACACCGAGGGGCATTCCGGACAGCTTCGCCGACCTGCCGTTGCGCGACGGCACCGAGCGCCCCGACAACGAGCGACCCGACAACGATTCCACGCCGCCGCCGCCGTGGACGTCGCCGGAGGGCATTCCCATCAAGTCCCTCTACCAGGGCGCCGACACCGAAGGCCTGGAGTGGCCGTCCGGCTACCCGGGCGTGGCGCCGTACCTGCGCGGCCCCTACCCGACGATGTACACCACCCAGCCGTGGACGATCCGCCAGTACGCCGGGTTCTCGACCGCGGCGGAGTCGAACGCCTTCTACCGCCGCAACCTCGCCGCCGGACAGCGAGGCCTCTCGGTCGCGTTCGACCTGCCGACCCACCGCGGCTACGACTCCGACCATCCGCGGGTCACCGGCGATGTCGGCATGGCCGGTGTGGCCATCGATTCCATCCTGGACATGCGGGAGCTCTTCGACTCCATCCGACTGGACGAGATCAGCGTCTCTATGACGATGAACGGCGCGGTGCTGCCGATCCTCGCGCTGTACATCGTTGCCGCCGAGGAACAGGGCGTGCCGCCGGAGAAGCTCGCCGGGACCATCCAGAACGACATCCTCAAGGAGTTCATGGTCCGCAACACCTACATCTACCCGCCGGAGCCCTCGATCCGGATCGTGTCCGACATCTTCGCCTACACCGCCGCGAGAATGCCGCGCTTCAACTCGATCTCGATTTCCGGATATCACATCCAAGAGGCCGGCGCGACCGCCGATCTCGAGCTGGCCTACACCCTCGCCGACGGCGTCGAGTACATCCGGGCCGGCGTCGCCGCCGGGCTATCGGTGGACGCGTTCGCGCCCCGGCTGAGCTTCTTCTGGGCGATCGGGATGAACTTCTTCATGGAGGTCGCGAAGATGCGGGCGGCACGGGCGCTGTGGCACCGGCTCGTCGGCGAGTTCGCGCCGGCGAACCCGAAGTCGCGAATCCTGCGGGCACACTGCCAGACCTCGGGCTGGTCGCTGACCGCGCAGGACCCGTTCAACAACGTCGCCCGCACCTGCATCGAGGCGATGGCCGCCACCCAGGGCCACACCCAGTCGCTGCACACCAACGCACTGGACGAGGCGCTGGCGCTGCCCACCGATTTCTCCGCCCGCATCGCCCGCAACACCCAGCTCTTCCTGCAGCAGGAGAGCGGCACCACCGCGATCATCGACCCCTGGGGCGGCTCCTACTACGTCGAGCGGCTCACCGCCGACCTCGCCGCCCGCGCCTGGGCGCACATCGAGGAGATCGAAGCCCTCGGCGGAATGACAAAGGCGATTCAGGCCGGTATCCCGAAACTGCGCATCGAGGAGGCCGCCGCACGCACCCAGGCCCGCATCGACTCCGGTAGCCAGCCGGTGATCGGCATCAACACCTTTCCGCTCGCCGACGCCGAGCCGCTGGAGGTGCTCAAGATCGACAACCGGTCGGTCCGCGCCGCGCAGCTCGCCAAGCTCGCCCGGCTCCGCGCCGAACGCGACAACGGCTCTGTCACAACAGCTCTGGGAAGCCTGGCGCGAGCCGCGGCCGCGTCCGGCGGTGCACCTGACCTGTCGGACAACCTCCTCGCGCTCGCCGTGGACGCCGCCAGGGCCCATGCCACCGTCGGGGAGATCTCCGACGCGCTCGAAAAGGTCTTCACCCGCCACACCGCCGTCATGCACACCATCTCCGGGGTGTACCGGGACGAAGCCCGCGCTGCCGGGGGCTCGAAAGCCGTCGACCGGACGCTGGGGGCCACCGACGCGTTCGCGGCGGCCGCTGGTCGCCGGCCGCGGATCCTCATCGCCAAGATGGGCCAGGACGGCCACGACCGCGGCCAGAAGGTGCTCATCTCCGCGTTCGCCGACCTCGGCTTCGACGTCGACGCCGGGCCGCTGTTCGCCACCCCCGAAGAGGTCGCCCAGCAGGCCATCGACAACGACGTCCACGTCGTCGGCGTCAACTCCCTGGCCGCTGGGCACCTCACCCTGGTGCCGGCGCTGAAGGCGGCGCTGGCCGGGCAAGGACGACCCGACATCGGTGTCGTCGTAGGCGGTGTCATCCCGCCCGCGGACATTCCCGAACTTCTCGCCGGCGGCGCTATCGCCGTGTTCGGCCCGGGCACCGTCATCGCCGACGCTGCCTACCAAACCCTGCAGCATCTGGACGCCAGCCACTGAATCAGCGCCAGCGAATAGCATTTCTCACCCAGCGGTGCATTACCACCATAATCCGAACCGAACGACCAGATCGTGTGCTCCTCCGGGAAACGCGTGACGTAATTGTTGGTATTGCACGGCCACCTAAACCATCATGACCGTTCTAATGTATGGTGTGATTCAGCCGTTGTCAGAACCGGTGGCACATCACCAGAGGGCGCGCAGGACGCGGTGGCGCGTCGCAGTCCTCCGTAGGCCCCTGCGAGTGGTCCCCGCTCGCTCCAGCACCACACCAATCCTTCAAAGACGACAGGAGAGTGGAGCAATGCTCGAACTGATCAGTGGCATGCGCCGCGGCAGCGTCAACCGGCCCAGCATGGAGGAGCCGGGGTGGGGGGCCGAAGTTTCTGGCCGCCACGCGAAGCAAGCGCGGGTGTCGGGTTCAAGCGCCGATCCGCCCAACGGCTGTTCGTGGCCGGCGTATCGGCGCTGGTGATGCTGGCCGCCGCTGCCTGCGGGTCGTCGAGTTCGTCGCAGCCGTCGAGTTCGGGTTCGTCGTCCGCCGTGCCGGGCTCGGCCTCTTCGTCGGGAGCGAACGTGGACGCGGCGAAGGCAGCGCTCGCGGCCTACACCGGACATGCGACCGCCTTCCCGGTGAACCAGCCGTTGAGCAAGCCGTTGCCCGCGGGGTCCAAACTCGTTTTCCTGCAGTGCTCCTCGCCCGTCTGCGGTCAGGTGGCCAAGTCGTTCCAGGCGGCGGTCACCGCGATCGGCGGGACCCCCGTCGTGGTGAATTCCGGTGCGACCGCGCAGACGGCGCAGGCCGCCGCATCCAGCGTGCTTTCGATGAAGCCGGACGTCGTCCTGCTCAGCGGGGCTGATCCCGCGCTGTACGGCGGCGGACTGAAGGCGCTGTCTGCGGCGGGCGCCAGAGTGGTCTCGATCCAGGTCAACAAGGACGTGGCGCCGTTCGGCATCACGTTCAACTATCTGGGCGCGAATTTGAGCGAACAGAACGGAAAGCTGTTGGCCGACTGGGTCATCGTCAACAAGGGCGCAGCGGCCGACGCGGTGCTGTACACCCTGCCGGCTCTTGATCTCTCCCCGACGGTGCAGAAGGCCTTCCAGGGGGAGCTGGCGGCGAACTGCCCGTCGTGCAAGGCGCGCGCGGTACCCATCGATGTGTCGACGGTCGGTACGACGGCGCCGCGCACCGTGGTGACCGACCTGCAGGCACACCCGCAGACGAACGTCGCGGTCTTCGTGAGCTTTCAGGTGGCCACCGGGCTGCCCGCTGCGCTCAAGGCTGCCGGGCTCAAGGTCAGCACAGTCGGCTTCGCGCCCACAGCCGGCAACCTGCAGGACATCAAGAACGGCAACCTGACAGCCGGGCTGGCCATCGACTTCCCCGTGTCGATCTGGACAGCCGTCGATACGGCAGCTCGGTTGACGGAGAAGGGCCAGGTCACCCAGGGAGAGCAGACCGGCCAGGTGCCCGAGCAGTTCCTGGGGCAGCAGGACATCACCTTCGACCCGACCAAGGGGTGGACGGGCTATCCGGACTACACCGCGCGGTTCACCAAGCTATGGCATCCGGCGAGCTGAGCACCGGGTCCCGGGCGCTGCTCAGGGTGACCGGCCTGTCGAAGACGTTCCCCGGGTTGAAGGCCCTGGACGACGTGTCGCTGGAGGTCAACTCCGGTGAGGTCGTCGCTGTCCTTGGTCACAACGGGTCGGGAAAGTCGACCCTGGTCAAGATCCTGGCCGGTGTTCACCAGGCCGACCCCGGAGGCGTCGTCGAGGTCCGCAACGCCAGGGGTGAGCTGGCCTCCGGGCCGGCGGCCCGCGACGACCTGCACTTCATCCACCAGGATCTCGGGTTGGCCGACATCCTGACCACGGTGGAGAACCTGGGACTGGGTCAGGTGGCCCGCGGACGAGGGCTGGCTCCCATTCGCGGCGCCGCCGAGCGGCGGCACGCCCAGCAACTGACCGCCCGGTTCGGCGCCAGCTTCGACGTAACCGTTCCGGTGGGCCGACTCTCGCCGGCGCAACGAGCGATCGTGGCCATCGCCCGGGCCATGGACGGTTGGGTCCGCCCCGACAACGTGCTGGTCCTCGACGAGCCGACCACGGCCCTGCACCGCGACGAGGTACGCGTGCTTTTCGAGGCGATCCGGCGGGTCGCCGCATCCGGGGCGGGGATCGTGTTCATCTCGCACCGGCTGGACGAGGTGCTCGCGCTGGCCGATCGGGTCGTGGTGCTGCGCGACGGCCGAGTCGTGGCGCAAGAGGTCACCAGTGGGCTGGACCACGAGACCATGGTGCGGCTCATCGCCGGCCGGGACGTCGCCGAGACCATTTCGGCCGGCGACGCCCCGGGTGAACCATTGTTGACGGTGTCGGAGATCCACGGTTCGGAGATCCACGACTTCTCGCTCACCCTGCGGGCGGGAGAGATCGTCGGCGTCGGGGGTCTACTGGGTTCTGGACGCGAGCAACTCGGGCCGATGCTGTTCGGAGCGCAACACCGGTTCGGTGGGTGCGTCGACATCGCCGGCACCGAGGTCGACGCCGGCGACACCGTCGCAGCGATCGAAGCCGGCATGGCTTATGTGCCGGCTGACCGGCGTCGCGCCGGCGCGGTGATGGACATGAACGTCCGGGAAAACCTGACCTTGGCGGCGATGCGCCCACTGCGGCGCCGTTTCGGCCGTCTCGACCGACGGGCCGAACTGGCCGAGACCCGCTCATGGATGAGCACCGTCGCCCTCCGCCCTGCCAATTCCGAACAACCACTGAAGCTCTTCTCCGGCGGCAACCAGCAGAAGGCCGTATTGGCGAAGTGGCTGCGGATGCGGCCGCGGGTGCTCATCCTCGACGACCCCACCCAGGGCGTCGACGTCGGAGCGAAGGCCGCCATCTACGAGCTGATCCTGGCCGCAAAGCGAAACGCGACCGGCGTGCTACTTCTCTCCTCCGACACCAAGGAGCTGGTGACCTTGTGCGATCGCGTTCTGATTCTGAGCGACGGGCGCGTGGTCAGCGAGGTCTCACGCGCCGAGCTGAATGAAGCCCGCCTCGTCCGCGACGAGCTCGAACTGCACCCGGACCCGGCATGAGATCGGCCGCCGGAAACGCAACCGCCGGAAGGACAACGGTGGCGACGACCATCGAAGACGCGGCATCGGATCAACCCATTCCCGAACAGCTGGACCCCGTTCCAGAGACGGCGCAGACCGAGGGTTGGCCGGTGCGGGTGCGGCGGTGGGTGGCGTTTCGCAATGCCGGTGCGTTGTATCTGCTGGCGGTGATGGTCGTGGTGTTCTCGGTGTGGGTGCCGACGACGTTCCTGACGGCCGGTACG